>Ga0209992_10000018_pt1 | contig 261397 bp, 219 predicted proteins | sample 2SBtaG_2_FD_182564 | JGI IMG/M metagenome (GOLD analysis project Ga0209992, IMG submission 182564) | Deep subsurface microbial communities from Kolumbo volcano to uncover new lineages of life (NeLLi) - 2SBTROV12_ACTIVE470 metaG (SPAdes)... | ecosystem: Environmental > Aquatic > Marine >... | reverse complement strand
AAACAAATAAAAATAGTCAGTTCGGTCGGTCAATAATCTGACACTGGGTGATTGGAGAGGTTGCAATGAAAATTAGACGTTTCTTCGGCAAAGATATGCGTGAGGCGTTAAGCCAAGTTAAAGCTGAGTTAGGCAGTGATGCAGTGATCATGTCGAACCGCAAAGTTGCCGATGGCATTGAGCTTGTTGCCGCCTATGATAAAGAGCCTGAAGCAAAACTCTTCACTCCAAAAACATCTCCTAAAGCAACCCCTAAAGCATCAGGACAAAAAGCCGTGCCTAGCTTAAGTGAGATTATCGGTGATGATGGCCCCGACAGTTTAAAAGCTCTGTTAGAAAAGCAGCACGGCGGTAGTGTGCCTTCATCAAGTAATGCTTCAGCATCGCAGTCGCATTCAGCCAACCATAATCAGCCTATGTCTGCAAATGCGAGACATGCCAACGAAATTGCGTCACACCTTGATTTCTCAGAAGCCTTTATTGATGACGTAGAAAGCCAGCACCTTGCACAAGACGAAGGCAGAGCAACAACATTTCCCGACCACCAAGCGTCAAGTATAGACGAGGCACCCGTCTCTCAATCTGCAGAATTGGCGCAAATTAAAGAAGAGTTAGCGTCGTTACGCGATGTTTTACAATATCAGGTTGCAGACTTGATGGAAGCGAAAAACAAGCGTCAAAAACCGGTACATCAATACTTGATTACCCGTCTAACGGACATGGGGTTAAGCAGTGCACTTGCCAGTCAGTTAATTAACTATACACCAGCACACTACAATGAACGAGACGCATGGGTGTATCTTCTTAACCTATTGGCTAATCGCATAAATGTGACAGGAAACGATATACTTAGTGCGCAAGGTGCAGTTGCCTTAGTCGGACCGACGGGCACAGGTAAAACAACGACGGTTGCAAAACTAGCTGCTCGCTATGCACAAAAGTACGGTGCAGAGTCAGTAGCAATGATTACCATAGATACGTATAGAATTGCGGCCTATGAGCAGCTCGCGACATACGGAAAAATTATTGGCTGTACGGTGAGAAAAGCGCAGACTAGTGAAGAACTTGCGGATTTATTATTCCAACTTCGTCATAAGCGTCTAGTATTGATTGATACGGCAGGGTTTAGTCAACGGGATAGCCGTTTAATTAAACAGATCAAGCAGTTTGATAATGGTCAAATGCCTAAAGTTAAAAAATATTTGGTAGCGCAGGCCAATACACAATATCCTGCCCTACAGCGCATTATTAAGGCTTATGATGATATCGAACTAAGTGGCTGTATTTTCACAAAGTTAGATGAATGCTACTCTTTAGGAGAGGTATTGAGCGCTGCAGTTGAATATCAACTGCCGGTTAGTTATGTCACCGACGGTCAGAAAGTACCTGAAGACATTAAGATTGCGGAGGCGAAATCTTTAGTTTCTGCCGCTGCAAAGCTTTATAAAAAGTACGGTTTGAATCATACTAGTGGCAACAACGCAACTAAAACAGCATAAGCAGTATGATTGACGACCAAGCGAGTAGCTTAAGAAAAATGAAGCAATCACGGTTAATCAAAGTTATCGCCGTCACCGGAGGTAAAGGTGGCGTAGGTAAAACAAACATTACGCTAAACACCGCTATCGCTATGGCGAAGCAGGGTAAGCGAGTTATGGTTCTCGACGCCGACCTCGGGCTGGCGAACGTAGACGTAATGCTAGGTTTGCGGGTTGAGAAAAACCTTTCCCACGTGCTATCTGGCGAGTGCACACTTGATGAAGTGTTAGTTACTGGGCCCCATGGTATTAAAATTGCGCCTGCCACCTCTGGCACGCAATCAATGGCAGAATTGTCGCCAACGCAGCACGCGGGTCTTATCAGAGCCTTTAGTGAATTGCGTTCGCAAATCGATGTGCTTATCGTAGACACCGCGGCCGGTATTTCAGACATGGTGTTGAGTTTTTCAAAAGCTTCTCAAGACATCATGGTCGTGGTTTGCGATGAGCCCACCTCGTTAACTGACGCCTATGCCTTAATAAAGATTCTTAATCGTGAGCACGGTGTATTTCGCTTTAAAGTTGTGGCGAATATGGTTCGCGATGTACGGGAAGGTCAGGAATTATTTAGCAAATTAAGCAAAGTGACAGGGCGTTTTTTAGATGTTGCACTAGAATTAGTGGCAACCGTACCTTTTGATGAGAATATCCGCAAAGCCGTGAGAAAACAAACGGCTATTGTTGATGCTTATCCGGGTTCTCCCGCCGCTGTTGCGATTACTCAGCTTGCGAGTAGAGCCCTTACGTGGCCCATTCCGGCACAACCGGGCGGTCACCTAGAGTTTTTTATTGAACAACTCGTTGCAGAAAAAGCAGTAGGAAGTCAGCGTTGAACAGCAAGGCCGCCGCTTATCGTCAACAAACCGATAAATCGCAGTTAGTCGAACGACATGCGTCATTGGTTAAGCGCATTGCGCATCACTTGATTGCGCGATTGCCGGCCAGTGTTCTTGTTGATGACCTGATCCAGTCGGGTATGATTGGCTTGCTAGAAGCTGCGCGTAATTTCGACGGGTCGAAAGGCGCGAGCTTTGAAACTTTCGCAGGCATTCGCATTCGTGGTGCTATGCTAGATGAGATACGTAAAGGCGATTGGACCCCGCGTTCAGTGCATAGAAATGGACGTGCTATTACCGAGGCTATTTCGCAGGTAGAGAGCGAAACAGGCCGCGATGCGAGAGATTCTGATATTGCTGATAAGCTTAATGTAAGCTTGCAGGATTATCACCAAATGCTTAATGAGGTTAATGCGGGAAAGCTGGTAGGTATTGAAGATTTAGGTGTGTCGGAAGATGTAATTACTACTGAGCAGAGTAGAGGTAGTGATGCGCCGCTTGAAGATTTAATGCAAGGCGCGTTTCAAAAAGCGCTTGCCCATGCCATTACGACATTACCTGAACGAGAAGCAATTGTTCTTTCACTGTACTATGATGAAGAACTGAACTTAAGAGAAATTGGCGAAGTTCTTGATGTTAGTGAGTCAAGAGTCAGCCAAATTCACAGTCAGGCCATGTTAAAACTCAAATCACGAATGAAGTCGTGGCAAGCTGACGAAGAATAGAAATTAATAACAATTAACCCCTCATTGGAGGCTATTTTGGACAAAAGCATGAAAATTCTTGTGGTTGACGATTTTTCAACCATGAGACGTATCATCAAAAACCTGCTTAAAGATTTAGGTTTTTCTAACATCCAGGAAGCGGATGACGGAAGCACTGCATTGCCTATGCTGCAGCAAGGTGATTTTGATTTCGTTGTTACCGATTGGAACATGCCAGGAATGCAAGGTATCGATTTGCTACGCGCAATAAGAGCCGACGACAAACTTAAGCATTTACCTGTACTAATGGTAACTGCAGAAGCGAAAAAAGAGCAAATTGTTGCCGCTGCACAAGCGGGCGTTAACGGCTATGTCGTTAAACCATTCACCGCTGCAACTTTAAAAGAAAAATTAGATAAAATTTTCGAACGTTTAGGTTGATCCAGACGCTCACCAGATAAATGAGGTTTACTGGATGACAACGAATGTAAACGTTCCAATTTCGTTAGAAGAGGCCAAACAGCTTGTCACCTATCTGGAAGAAGGTGACAACGCGTCTGCTAACGCTCTACTTGAAGCTGCCTCAATGAAGGAAAACGTTGAGCTATTTGCTGAAGTAGGAAAGTTAACGCGTCAACTCCATGACGCGTTAAATAATTTTCAAATTGACGACCGCATCAAAAATTTAGCTACCGACGATATTCCCGATGCGCAATCCCGCCTAACCTACGTAATTGAAGAAACCGAAAAAGCAGCTAATACTACGATGGACGCTGTGGAAGCGAGTATGCCGATAGCGGAAATGCTGTCGGCGCGTATCGAAAAAGTGATGCCTGAGTGGAAAAAGCTCATGAACCGCCAAATCGAGTTGGGCGAGTTCAAAGCTTTATGTGCAGATTTAGACGAATTGTTGGAAGACGGTTCGCTTCAGTCAGCTAAACTTACACAGTTACTAACCGAAGTCTTGATGGCTCAAGGCTATCAAGACTTAACGGGTCAAGTTATCCGTCGCGTTATCGACCTTGTAAAAGAGGTAGAAGATAGCTTAGTTAATATGCTAACCATGTTTGGCGAGCGCGAAGGTGAAGAACAAACTAAACCATCTAGCGTTAAGGCCGATAAGGTTGATGGTGTAGAGGCAGAAGGCCCAATTATTGACGCCGAGAAACGCGATGATGTCGTTTCTGGCCAAGATGACGTAGATGATCTTCTGTCTAGCTTAGGTTTTTAGGGGAGCGGGCGCATGTCGTTTGATGTTGACGAGGATATATTACAGGACTTTCTGGTTGAGGCTGGAGAGATACTTGAACAATTACAAGAACAGCTCGTTGATCTTGAGAACAATCCTGAAGATGCGGATTTGCTGAATGCAATTTTCCGTGGATATCACACAGTTAAAGGTGGAGCGGGCTTTCTTTCGCTCACAGAGTTAGTAGAAATTTGTCACGGAGCAGAAAACGTTTTTGACGTAATGCGCAATGGACAAAGAACCCTAACTCCAGAACTGATGGATATTATTTTGCAGGCCACGGACGTGGTGGTAGAGATGTTTGAGCGGGTGAAAGCTCGCGATCCACTCGAACCTGCAGATGCACACCTTGTTGACTTATTGCACAAATTAAGTCGCCCGGAAACGCCAGATGAAAACATTTTTGGCGCCTCTGAAGAGTCAGCCACTGCACCTGAGTCAGTTTCTGCGGAGCCTGAACTCGTCATTGAAGAACCTACAGCGCAAGTGCCTAGCGGCACAAGCGACGGTGGTATTGACGAAATAACCGAAGATGAATTCGAAGCGTTACTTGATGAACTTCATGGTTCAAATGCGCCAGGTCAATCGTCTTCAGCAAGTAAGCCATCAGTAGCGCCAGCATCACCTTCAGCAGCCACGACACCGACCGCTGGCGGCGATAGCGACGATATCACTGACGAAGAATTTGAAGCACTTCTCGACGATTTACACGGCAAAGGCCAGTTCGCAACTAGCGCTGCTCCTGCCTCTGAACCCAAAGCACCGGCAGCGCCAGCACCATCGAACTCAAGCAGCGATGAAGAAATTACTGACGATGAGTTCGAAGCACTTCTTGATCAGCTGCATGGTTCAGGTCAAGGCCCTACGCAACAAAGCGCAGCGCCTATTTCACCTGAGCCTCCAGTAGATAAAGCGGCGACTGAAGCTGTTCAAAAGGCTAAACAAGCAGCACCTGTTAAAGCTGCGCCTACGTCGAATTCAGCCGCACCATCTAAGCCAAGCTCAACCGCGAAACCCAAAGCGGCTAGCCCAGCGCCGAAGAAAGATGATAAAAAGGCAGCTGCCGCAGCCCCACCGGCTGAAACCACGGTGCGGGTCGACACTAAGCGTCTAGACCAAATTATGAACATGGTGGGCGAGTTAGTATTGGTAAGAAATAGGCTAATCAGCTTAGGCATAAACAGCAACGACGAAAGTATGTCGAAAGCCATTGCGAACTTAGATGTAGTGACTGGCGACCTACAAGGTGCGGTGATGAAAACCCGCATGCAGCCTATTAAAAAGGTTTTCGGCCGCTTCCCCCGTGTTGTACGTGACCTAGCGCGAAGCTTGAAGAAAGAGATTACTTTAGAGCTTGTTGGTGAAGACACTGATTTAGATAAAAATTTAGTGGAAGCTCTGGCAGACCCATTAGTTCACTTGGTTCGAAACTCAGTCGATCACGGTGTTGAAATGCCTGATGATCGCGCCGCTTCAGGCAAGCCTCGTATGGGAACGGTTAAATTATCTGCTTCCCAAGAGGGCGATCATATTTTACTTACCATCGAAGACGATGGTAAAGGGATGGATGCCGAAAAGCTCAAGGAAATTGCCATCAGCCGTGGCGTTCTCGATGCAGATGCGGCAGCGCGTATGTCAGACGTTGAGGCGTTTAATCTAATCTTTGCACCGGGCTTCTCAACGAAGACAGAGATCAGCGATATTTCTGGTCGTGGTGTCGGTATGGACGTGGTTAAAACCAAAATTAACCAGCTTAACGGTACCGTAAACATTGATTCTCAGTTAGGTAAAGGGACCAGGTTAGATATAAAAGTGCCTCTAACCTTAGCTATTTTGCCTACGTTAATGATTGTTGTAGGAAAACAAACCTTTGCGTTACCATTAGGTGCGGTGAACGAAATAATAAACATGGACATCAAAAAGACCAACACGGTTGATGGCCAACTAACAATGATAGTTCGTTCAAAGGCAATTCCGTTGTTCTTCCTTGGCGAATGGCTAATTCGTGGCCCTAAAGATATTAATAGAGAAAAAGGGCACGTGGTTGTAGTACAAATTGGTACACAGCAAGTTGGATTCGTCGTAGACGCGCTAATAGGTCAAGAAGAAGTGGTAATCAAACCTCTTGATGCTTTGCTTCAAGGCACGCCGGGTATGGCGGGAGCAACCATTACTTCAGATGGCGGGATTGCACTTATTTTAGATGTTCCGAGCCTGCTAAAACGGTACGCGCGTAAACCCATCAAGTAAGGCGATGAATTAACAGGAATAATAATCCATGGTCTTTAAAGTCCTAGTGGTGGACGACTCGACATTTTATCGTCGTCGAGTAAAAGAAATACTCGACGATGATAGAGAGCTTGAAGTTGTTGGGGAAGCAAGAAACGGGCGCGATGCCCTAGAAAAAGCAGAGGCGCTTAAACCTGATGTCATAACAATGGATGTGGAAATGCCCGTAATGGACGGCATTTCGGCAGTAAAGGCCATCATGGAAAAACGGCCTACGCCGATCCTCATGTTCTCTTCGCTTACTCATCATGGAGCGCAAGCTACACTCGATGCACTAGAAGCCGGTGCACTCGACTTCTTGCCGAAAAAATTTGAAGATATTGCTCAAGATAGAAAAGATGCATCGCGCTTATTATGTACTAAAGTTAGGTTAATAGCGCGTCGAGGTATTGGCCTTAAGCGTCCATCTTTTAGAGCCACAGAAACAAGAAAGCTACCGGATAACGCACCCAAGCAAGCGTTTTTTAAAACATCGGGGTTACTTTCTGGCCATAAAGACGCGGCAAAACAGCCCACCGTCTCATCTGTAAGGGCGACGGGAAAGCAATATAAATGCTTGGCGATAGGTGCATCTACAGGTGGTCCTGTGGCATTACAAAAAGTGCTGTCACCACTACCTGCAGAATTCCCATATCCCATTTTTCTTGTCCAACATATGCCGGGCACATTTACCACGGCATTTGCTCAGCGCTTAGATTCAAACTGCAATATAAAAGTAAAAGAAGCTGAGCATGGCGATATAGTGGAGCCGGGCCACGCTTATTTAGCGCCGGGCGGTAAACAGATGTTGTTAGAAACCATAGGCGCGAATAAGCGTATAGCTATTGTCGATGCAAGTGCGAGCGACAAGGTTAATTATAAGCCCAGCGTTGATTTAACGTTCAGCTCGCTGGCCAAAGCCTATGGGGGAGATGTATTAGGCGTCATTTTGACAGGCATGGGCGCAGACGGCAAAGAAGGGTGCCGCATGCTGAAGGACAATGGTGCGACTATTTGGGCACAAGACCAAGACTCCTGTGTGGTGTACGGCATGCCCCAAGCCGTAGCCGCTGCTAATATATCAAGTAAAAGCATTAATATTGACGATATTAGCAGTTGCGTTCAAACCGAAATGCGATAGCGGCTTGGACACTAACGGAATATAAATCATGAAAGTGTGGACAGTAGCGAATCAAAAAGGCGGCGTGGGAAAAACAACCACAACAGTAAGCCTTGGCGGGTTGCTTGCGCAACAGGGCAAGCGAGTGCTGATGATCGATACTGATCCTCACGCATCACTGAGTTATTATTTCGGCATTGACGCCGAAGCGACAAGTCATTCAGTTTACGACATTTTTATTCAATCAAACGCACTTTCTGCCGATAATGTAATGGACTGCCTTTGTCCCACTAAGTTGGACAACTTATATGTGCTTCCTGCCACCATGGCACTGGCTACATTAGACAGAACCATGGGTAGTGAACAAGGCATGGGCTTGGTGTTAAAAAAAGCGCTCGCCAAGATAGCAGATGAATTTGACGTAGCGATTATCGATTGTCCTCCCGTGCTAGGCGTATTGATGGTGAATGCACTCGCGGCATGTGACAAAGTTATTGTGCCAACGCAAACGGAATACCTAGCATTAAAAGGTTTAGACAGAATGATCCGCACCATGGAAATAATGGGGCGCTCTTTGAATAAATCATTTGATACAGTGATCATTCCCACTATGTTTGATAAGCGCACAAACGCAGCGTTAGCATCGCGCAAACGATTAATAAACGACTACGGAGAGCGTGTGTGGGAAGGGGTTATTCCCGTAGATACTCACTTTAGAGACGCCAGTTTAGTACAGCTGCCAATTTCGGCGGCGTACCCTAAAACTCGTGGTGTGTCAGCCTACGCAAAGCTGTTAGCCGTACTGGAGAATTAATACAAAAATGAGCAAGCAATCGCCTTTCGCCCGTGAAGAAGTGATGGAGGCCTACTTAGATAGCCTTCTCAAAGAACCAGAGACACCTGAAGATGTCACTGCGCGCACGGCTAAATTGCTTGAACAAGCGTCTCAACAGATGACTGAGTCGGCACTGACTCATGTAGACGAGTTGAAAACAGAGACTGACTCTACGTGCGCTGACCCACAAACCGTAATCGCCGAAAAAGTTACCGCTTTTATCGAGACAGAAAAAGTAGAGGTTTCTGAAGACGAAGCGGCATCGGCAATAGAACCTCAAGTAGAGAGTCAAAATGAAAACGCGTTAAGTGACGCAAACAAAACAAAAATTCCACTAAAGGATACTCTCGGTTTTCGTTTTCAAGCGCTATTCTTTGAGGTCGCAGGTTTAACCTTGGCTGTACCATTAACTACATTAGGCGGCATTCATCAAATTGAAAAGATTGGGCCGCTGTTTGGCAAACCCGATTGGTTTATGGGTGTAATGTTGCATAGAGAGGCTAAACTAAACGTAGTTGACTCAGCTAAATGGGTAATGCCAGAAAAATATGATGAAAACCTCGCACAATCGCTCAACTACCGATATCTTATAATGTTAGGAGAGAGTGTGTGGGGCTTGGCAAGCGAAAAGCTTGTAAATACGGTCAATTTGACCTCCGATGACGTTAAATGGCGCGAGTCCACAGGTAAACGTCCCTGGTTAGCGGGGATGGTTAAAGAAAAAATGTGCGCGTTAATTGACGTTGAAGAATTAATATCTATGCTTAACAAAGGCTTAGGCAGTAACGACCAGACGCCATAGTATCGGGAGCCAGGTTCATGAGCGACGAAAGAATAAATAGCAATGCCACCGACAGTAACGACGAAGTCCTTCAATGGGTAACGTATCGCCTAGGTGATGAAACATATGGTATTAACGTAATGCAAGTACAAGAAGTATTGCGTTATACCGAGATAGCCCCAGTTCCCGGTGCGCCCGACTACGTATTAGGTATTATTAACCTGCGTGGTAACGTTGTGACGGTAATCGATACTCGCGCGCGTTTTGGTTTACCGCCAACAGAAATTACTGACAATACGCGTATCGTTATAATTGAGTCTGACGAACAGGTAGTCGGTATCCTTGTAGATAGCGTGGCAGAAGTGGTTTATCTGAAGTCTTCAGAGATTGATAGTGCCCCTAACGTGGGCACGGAAGAAAGCGCTAAGTTTATTCAAGGCGTAAGCAACCGAGACGGTGAACTACTGATACTTGTTGATCTCAATAAGTTGCTAAGTGATGAAGAGTGGGATGAGCTTAGCAGCATCTAAATAAATGAACGGGCGGCATGGTTAGTCATGCCTCCTGCGTTTCCCCAAGGGTTATATCCATGGATTGGCAGCTCGCTGCACCTACCGTGTTAGAAATTGTATTATGCGTTTTCATCCTTATACTTATCGTTGCTATAGGTGTAATTTACTCGCATGTACGTACACTTCGCGCCGCGCTAAATGATTGTGAAAATAAAAACGCAGAAGCTATTTTACGCGTAGAAGCCATAGCTAATAACGCCAATAATCAGCAAACTGAAGCGCAGGCAAGAACCCTTGTTATTACACGCCACCTGAAAGAACTAGAAGAAAAGCAAACCGATATTGAAAACCATGTTCGTGAGCTGAAGCTTCAAGACCCTTCACTGCGTCTATATCAACGTGCCGCGGAACTAGTGAAGCAAGGGGCAAGTATTGATGAAATCATTGAAGCGTGTGACATTCCGCGTGCCGAAGCTGAAATGTTGGTGATGGTGCACAAGCAACACAGCTAAAAACATTGGCAGAAGGTGATTAATCATTCCAATTCGTTTCTATCGACGAGAAAGTCCCTCCATTACGTTACTCAAAAAAAACGTTTAGACGTCTAGACGTAAAGATGTTGACATATTCACAGTTATAGACACAATACGGGTATTGTAATTTATCACTGGAGCCCTCTATGCCAATTCGTATTCCTGAGCAGTTACCCGCACAGAATGTACTACTAGGTGAAAACATTTTTACCATGGACATGGACAGGGCGGCTAACCAGGATATTCGTCCTCTTGAAGTTGGTATTTTAAATTTAATGCCGAATAAAATTGAGACAGAAGTGCAACTGCTGCGTCTGCTCTCAAACACGCCACTACAGATAAATGTGGATTTGATCCGCATAGACAACCAAGCGCCCAAGAATACGCCCCAGTCGCACATGGACGCTTTCTACCATGACTTTTCGTCGGTGGCGAACAAAAAGTATGATGGCCTTATTGTTACCGGCGCCCCATTAGCGCTTATCGATTACGAAGAAGTGAAATACTGGGAAACCATGACCACTATTTTGGAGTGGGCGCAGCGCCACGTAAATTCGACGCTTTATCTGTGTTGGGCGGCCCATGCAGCCATGTACCATTTTTACGGCATTACCCGCGAACTGCGAGATGAAAAGTTTTCAGGGGTGTTTAAGCACAAAGTTAACGATCCAAATAATGAGTTATTAAGAGGCTTTGATCCGTCATTCTATGCCCCCCATTCACGCTACGGGCATATCGATACTTCGTTGTACAACAGTGTTGACGGGCTTAACGTGGTCGCAGAGTCTGATGAGGTAGGCGCCTATATTGTCGCCTCTGAAGACAAGCGCATGGTATTTGTTACCGGCCACCCAGAATACGACCCCGATACACTAAAAGACGAGTATTTACGCGACATTGCTGCCGGCCAAACACCGCCCATTCCGAAGAATTATTTTGAAGGAGACGACCCAGCCACGTCTCCCATTGTACAGTGGCGGTCGCACGGCAGCCTATTGTTTACAAACTGGCTGAATTATTATGTTTATCAGACCACGCCTTACGATTTAAGTCAGCTTGCTGAAAAGTCACAGCCAAAGAGGTAGCACGTGAGCAAAAATACAATATCTAGCGCGCAGACAACGCTTACAAAAGCCGCTAAAGAGCGCATTCTTATTCTTGATGGCGCTATGGGCACTATGATTCAGCGTCACAAATTAGAAGAAGATGATTACCGCGGAACACAGTTCTCAGATTGGCACTGTGACGTAAAAGGTAATAACGATATGCTGGTTATTACTCAGCCGGATATTATTTATCAAATTCACTGCGACTACTTCGAAGCAGGCGCTGATATCATTGAAACAAACACCTTTAACGCCACCACAATTGCTATGGCCGACTATGACATGCAGGCCCATTCGCGGGACATCAATGTGGCGGCGGCCAAGTTGGCCAGAAAAGCCGCTGACGAGTTTACTGCGAAAACGCCAAACAAACCGCGATTCGTGGCAGGCGTTTTAGGCCCAACAAATCGCACAGCCTCGATTTCGCCAGATGTAAATGACCCCGGTAAACGCAACGTAACGTTCGATGAACTTGTCGATGCGTACAGCGAGTCTACTGAGGCACTCATTGAAGGCGGCGTAGACTTAATTATGTTAGAAACTATTTTCGACACATTAAATGCCAAAGCCGCAGCCTATGCGGTGGAGTCGGTGTTTGAAAAGTTAGGTAAGTCTTTACCTGTTATGGTTTCAGGCACAATTACCGACGCTTCAGGGCGTACATTATCAGGGCAAACCGCCGAGGCATTTTATTATTCGATGCGTCACATCAGCCCGTTTTCTTTCGGGTTAAATTGCGCCCTTGGCCCCGACTTATTGCGTCAATACGTGGATGAAGTGGCGGCAATCAGTGAATGCTTTATTTCGGCACACCCCAATGCTGGTTTACCTAACGAGTTTGGTGAGTACGATATGGAAGGGCCAGAAATGGCCCAGCACATTAAAGAATGGGCGCAATCAGGGCTTGTGAACATCGTAGGCGGTTGCTGCGGTAGTACGCCAGACCACATTCGCGAAATCGCTAATGCGGTAGCGGGTATAGCGCCACGTAACGTACCTGCATTTGAACCTAAAATGCGTTTGTCAGGCCTAGAGCCGTTTGTACACTAGGAGGGCATTATGAGCGCAGAATTTTCCACATTTATTAATATCGGTGAGCGCACCAACGTTACAGGCTCCGCTCGCTTTAAACGCCTTATTCTTGAAGGTGATTATGAAACCGCGCTTGATGTCGCTAGACAGCAGGTAGAAAACGGTGCCCAAATCATCGATATCAATATGGATGAGGCCATGCTTGATTCCAAGCAGGCTATGATCACCTTCTTAAACCTCATAGCTTCTGAGCCCGATATTAGCCGCGTACCCATCATGATTGATTCATCAAAATGGGAAGTAATAGAGGCGGGCCTTAAATGCGTACAGGGCAAAGCTATTGTTAACTCAATTAGCTTAAAAGAAGGGGAAGTGCTTTTCTTACATCAAGCTAAGCTCATAAAACGTTATGGTGCTGCAACCGTGGTTATGGCGTTTGACGAAACCGGTCAGGCCGACACCCAGGCCCGTAAAGTCGAGATTTGTCAGCGCAGCTATAAACTGCTGACTGAAGACATCGGTTTTCCACCAGAAGATATTATTTTTGACCCCAATATTTTTGCTGTAGCTACAGGTATCGAGGAACACGATAACTACGCGGTGGACTTTATAGAAGCTACGCGCGAAATACGTAAAACCTGCCCGTACTCACATATTTCCGGCGGCCTATCTAATATCTCTTTCTCGTTCAGGGGTAATAACCCAGTACGAGAGGCCATGCATTCGGTATTTCTATATCACGCAATTCGTGCGGGTATGGATATGGCCATAGTTAATGCAGGCCAGTTAGAGGTGTATGACGAAATTCCACCTGAACTTCGCGAAGCCGTTGAAGACGTGATTTTAAATCGCAGAAGTGATGCCACCGAGCGTTTGCTAGACATTGCACCTAACTATCAAGGCGACGGTAAGGCTGCAGCAAAAGAAGATTTAAGCTGGCGCGAACAAGACGTAAATAAGCGTTTAGAGCACGCCCTTGTAAAAGGGATCACAGACTATATCATCGACGACACCGAAGAGGCCCGACAACAGGCTGAACGTCCGCTACACGTTATTGAAGGGCCTTTAATGGACGGTATGAACGTAGTAGGTGATTTGTTCGGCGAAGGTAAGATGTTCTTACCTCAGGTCGTAAAGTCTGCCCGCGTAATGAAAAAAGCGGTGGCGCACTTACAGCCCTTCATTGAAGAAGAAAAATCAGACGATGCTAAGAGCAACGGTAAAATTCTACTAGCAACGGTAAAAGGCGACGTTCACGATATCGGTAAAAACATTGTAGGTGTGGTACTGCAGTGTAACAACTTTGAAGTTATCGATTTAGGCGTGATGGTACCAGCCGCCACTATTTTGCAAACCGCCAAAGACGAAAATGTAGACATGATTGGGCTGTCGGGGCTGATTACCCCATCGCTTGACGAAATGGTGCATGTTGCGAAAGAAATGGAGCGTCAGGGTTTTGAAATTCCGCTGCTTATTGGTGGGGCAACCACGTCTAAAGCGCATACTGCCGTTAAAATTGAGCAAAATTACCACGCCCCTGTTTCCTACGTACCTAATGCCAGTCGAGCCGTGGGTGTTTGTCAGCGCTTACTTAATAAAGCGTCCCGTGACATCTACGCCGAAGAGTTAGCGAAAGAGTACGAAACGGTGCGCGAGCAGCATGCCCGTAAGAAGCCTCGCAGTAAGCCTGTCACGTTAGCGCAGGCTAGAGATAACGCGTTTAAGCCCGACTTTAACACGGTGCCTGTAAAACCTGCGACATTAGGTGTAACCCCTGTTACCGCTGATTTAGCGACACTGCGCAATTATATTGACTGGACACCGTTCTTTTTGACCTGGTCTTTAGCGGGTAAGTATCCTCGAATACTTAACGATGATGTAGTCGGTGAGCAGGCGCAGTCGTTGTTTAATGATGCCAACGCCATGCTAGATAAGATCATTGAAGACAACACGCTTCAAGCGAAAGGTGTTATAGGGCTATTCCCCGCCAATCGCGTGGGCGATGATGTAGAAATTTATAGCGATGAATCGCGCACAAAAGTAAGCGGAGTAGGCCACCACCTTCGTCAACAAACGCTTAAAGACAAGTTCGCTAACTACTGCTTAGCCGACTTTGTGGCTGAAAAGTCGAGCGGTATTGAAGACTATGTAGGCGCTTTTGCGGTCACGGGGGGCATAGGTGAAGATGAGCTTGCTGATAGTTATATTCAAGCAGGTGACGACTACAATGGCATTATGGTAAAAGCCGTAGCCGACAGGTTAGCCGAAGCTTTTGCTGAATATCTTCATGAGCAGGTACGTAAACATTACTGGGGTTATGCAAAGGACGAAGCGCTAAGTAACGAAGCGCTCATTCGCGAAAAATATCAAGGTATTCGCCCGGCTCCAGGTTATGCAGCCTGCCCAGAACATACTGAAAAACAGCTTATTTGGGATTTGTTGTCTGTTGAAGCGCATACGGGGATGAAGCTCACCGAAAGCTATGCGATGTGGCCCGGGGCGTCAGTTTCTGGTTGGTATTTCGCGCATCCTGACGCTAAGTATTTCGCGGTTGCTAAAATTCAAGGCGACCAAGTAGAAGACTACGCTAAGCGCAAGGGTTGGACGCTAGAAGAGGCCGAGAAGTGGCTTGGTCCTAACTTAAGTGACTAGCGTTGGCTAATAAACAGGTAAATAAACAGGTAAATAAGATGCAATGCGAAAAGCCATTTAGCCAAGCCTGTGAAAATAACAAGCGCGCCATTTTAGGCGTGCTTGAACGCACGTTTGCGAATTGTAAGCAGGTGTTAGAAATAGGCAGTGGCACAGGTCAACATGCGGTGTTTTTTGCCGAACATTTACCCCATCTAATATGGCATACCAGCGACCAGCCTCAGTATCACTCGGGCGTACAAGCATGGCTTGCTGAGGCTAGTTTAGATAACATAAGCGCGCCCGTGGCGTTTACTGTGGGACGCGATGACTTTCCTCATATTGACGTGGACGGCGTGTTTACTGCGAATACTGCGCACATTATGCAAAAAGAAGAGGCAAAACTTCTGATGGAGTTGATTGCCTCGAACCTGCCGCAAAACGGTGTTTTTTGTCAATACGGCCCTTTTACTCACAGGGGTAAATTCACTTCACAGAGTAACCAAGCTTTTCACTTATCGCTGATAGAAAGAGGCTACGGTGGTTACCGAGATATTGACGAGCTTACCGCTTGGGCAGGCGAGCTGAGCTTAAAAGAAGTGATCGACATGCCCGCTAATAATCACATGCTCATTTGGCAAAAGCGCTAAATGGCATTAATCAAAGGAGTAGCTATGAGCTTTAAAGTAAACCATTATTTCGACAACAAAGTGAGCTCGATTGGGTTTGAGTCTGCGAACGGACCTTGTACATCAGGTGTTATGTCACCCGGTGAGTACACTTTCTCAACCTCACATAAAGAGCTAATGAAAGTGGTAGAAGGCGAGCTTGTTGTCAAGCTACCAAAAAGCGACGAGTGGCAATCTTTTGTAACCGGTACGAGCTTCAATGTGCCTGCCAATGTATCGTTTGATGTGAAAGTTTCTACACCCACCGCTTATCTTTGCTTCTACAGCTAACACCTACCTGGTAATACCGTAGGTCTTCACGAGGGCCAAATACAAGCAAAAGCTCACGGCCCTCATTATTCATTTACCAACTTAAACTTTCGTAGAATTGACTTTCAGAGGTTGTAATATTCTTTCGTATATCTCAAAGTAGTAATAAGCGTAATTAACCCAGAGTTAATAACGCTTTATACCAATAAAGCTAAACCTATAACTTGTGCAAATTCTTATGTGACGGAAACACACTACAAGTTACGGCGTTTGGTAAACAATGAGAAGTACACATGAAGTCCATATCACTCCAAAAAAAGTTTATGCTTATCGTAGGTGGGAGCATTGCTTTAATGCTACTAATCACTGCCTTTTTTCTAGTTAATACCGTTGCTGATAACACTCGTCTGCGAGTTGAAAAAGAAGTGAAATCGTTAGTTGCACGTGAAGCCAACGATGTTGAAGGCTTTTTCTCTACATATGGCGGCGTGGCCAGTGCGTTTTTAAGCAGCCCTTTTCTACAAGATTTTTTTGCTAAGCACACTTCGCGAGGAGCCTCAGAGAGCCAGCTCGCACAAGCCGAAACAATTTACACTACGTTTGAAAATATCAGCAGCCAAGACCCCATTATTAAATCTGCATTTTTTGGTTCAGCAAAAACCGGTGAATACTTTTACGAAGAAGGGCGGGTAGGCGTTGATACGTCAGGGCCCGACGCCGGTAAAGTGGATGCTGGTTACTTTGCTACAAAGCGCCCGTGGTTTACCACTGCCGTCCAAAAGGGCGAGTTATACGTTACGCCTCCTGCGGTAGACTCTCAAGACGGCAGTGTTTCCGCTGTTGTTCAATCGCCCGTATACAAAAACGGAACCTTATTAGGGGTAGGCGGCGTCGATATTCTTATAAGTACGGTAGGCAAAGTCGTGGATGCTATTCGCTACGAAAACCAAGGTACCGCGTTTTTACTCGATGAAAACCAAAACATCGTGTATTTCCCAAAACAAAGCGAAGATTTACCGCTTAGCTCTTCAATACGCAATTTCGACAGTGTATTTGACGACACACAAGGCTTTGCAAATCTAGCCAGTAACATCGCCGCTAATGCATCGGGTATTGCTCATGTGACGTGGAAAGGAGAAGAGTATGTGGCGGTATTTGAGCATGCCACATTAACCTCTCCTCAAATGAACTGGTCACTAGGTATTCTTATTCCGGCCAGCATCATTAATACGCCCATTAGCAATGCCATTACCACAGCAATAATAGTGGCTATTGTAATCATTGCTCTAATCGCGGTTATTACCTATTTTGCCAGCGCGAAAGTTACACAGCCATTAGTAGAGATGCGCAATGCTATGGCAGAAATTGCCCACGGCGACGGAGACTTAACCAAGCGTTTAGAAGTAAAAAGTAATGATGAAATCGGTGCTCTTGCCGTAGAGTTTAATACTTTTACTGACAAACTAAGGGTATTGCTTAAAGATACGGCGGCAAGTACTAAAGCGGTGTCGGATGCGGCCGACCATTTACGTGATGTAAGCCACGCGACCAGTCAGGAAATTAATCAAGAGCGCAGCCAAGTGGATAATGTGTCGACAGCGGTTACACAAATGGCGGCGACAGTGGTCGAAATTTCTAAAAACGCGGCGCAATCGAGCGACGCCGCAACCAAGGCAGACGAACTTGTGCAAAGCGGAAGTGAGCAAGTGCAGGACGCGATGAAAGAAATTCGTGCCTTAGCAGATGCCATTAGTGACGGCGTCGAAGTGGTTAGCGGTTTAAGTAAAGAGTCTGACAGCATTGGCGCAGTGGTGGACGTTATTAACAGCATTGCCGAACAAACTAACTTGCTGGCGCTAAATGCCGCGATTGAAGCTGCCCGTGCGGGCGAGCAAGGGCGCGGTTTCGCTGTGGTTGCCGATGAAGTACGCTCGCTCGCTAGCCGCACTCAAGAGTCTACAACCGACATCAGAAAAATGGTTGAGCGACTACAAGCCATGTCAGAACAAACGAATAGCGTTATGCAACAAGGTCAGGCGCGTTCACAGTCCGGTGTAGAAAAAACTGAAAAAGTGGTAGAAACCTTGCGCGACATTACCCAATCCATTGGTCTGGTGCACGAGCAGAGCACACACATAGCCCTTGCCACTGAACAGCAAACAGAAGTTGCCCAAGATATTAATAAATCGCTGGTGGCGATAACAGGCTTAAGTGATAGAACGAGCGAACATGCGCAAGAGTTAGCTGTTGAAGCCACCCAACTAAGCGCAGTTTCTAGCGACTTAAAAGAGCTGGTAGGGCAGTTTAAAATTTAAATGTGTAAATCTATCTCTCACCAATAAAGGCTAAGGTGGCGCTGGGCTTGGCTGTTACGCTGGCTCAGCCGAAACATTCTCAAGGCTTATGCGCCTGAGACAACGCTATAAAATCGTCAACAAAGCCCAACACGTCTTGGGCTTTTCTATGCCCTAAATAAAGGGTTTTTGATACGCCTACCTCACCAAGTGAGCGATAAGTGAGCAGATCTCGCTCCTTCGATTCATCAATTAGCCACTTTGGCAGCGCTGTAACTCCACGTCCGGCCGCCACCATTTGCAGGATAATTTCTGTGGTTTCAATCGTTTTGTGTTGCCTAACTGTGCAGTTAGCCGGCGTAAGAAAGTGGGTGAATATATCTAGCCTGCTGAGTTCTACCGGATAGGTAATAAGCCTTTCGTTAGACAGATCTTGTGGCTTTATAAACGGCTTATCAGCGAGCGGGTGATGTTTGTCCATAACCAGTACCTGCTCGTATTCAAACACCGGCGTATAAGCAATAGTATCAAGAGACAAAGGGTCGGGAGTTAGCAAAATATCTATGTCGTAGCCGTGAAGTGCTTGAAGACCGCCAAATGAAAAAGCGCGGCGAACGTCTACATCAACATCGGGGAACGCTTTTAAAAATGGTGCAACCACCTTTAAGAGCCACTCGAAGCAAGGGTAGCATTCCATTCCAATTCGCAAAATACCTTGTTTGCCATCGGCAAACCTACGCAACTGCGCCTCTGTGTGTTCAAACTGGGGCAATACACGATGGGCCAAACCCAGCACACTTTGCCCCGCTTGTGTAAGCGTTAACCGTCGACCTTCTTTTTTCCAAAGAGGAACCTCAAAATGGGCTTCCAGTTTTTTCATTGCATGGCTTAACGCAGACTGCGTTAAAAAGAGTGATTTCGCCGCTTCGGTCATTGTGCCTTCGGCATCAATCGCTCTCACTATTCGTAAATGCTGTCTATCAATCATAATGTGTCACAACGATACTAACGGTTAAGGGCATGTTTGGGTGTATCATTCACAATCGTTACCGCATTGGAAAGACGAGTTTCAATGATTTCTTTAATGATAATTGAGATTTCCCTAAAAGTTTTTCTGCCCGGTGCTGTATTTCTCCACGCCAATGAATGCTGACGCTCAATAGGCATATCTGCAATTTCACACACGTGTAATGCCTCAGGTTTATGTAACTCTGAGTGAATATACAAGCCGGGAAGAAAGGCCACCCCCATTCCCATCACGACCATTTGGCGCAGTGTATCAAGGCTGGTACCTTCATAATCGCGCTGCAAATCTGCGCCAATTTCATCGCAAATACGTTGTACTTGATGGTGAAAGTGGTGTCTGTCTTCCAAAGTCAGTACTTTTTCACCGGTTATTTCTTCTGGTCTAACGAACGCTTTACCTGTTAATTTGTGATCAGAAGGCGTCACAAACTTTAAAGGTTCTTTAAACAGCGGTTGCGTGATGAGCTGTGAATTTTCGCCAGAAAGGGGCGATAGAATAAGATCGTACTCCCCCCGCAATAAGCCGTGTTGCAGGGCGCTTGGTGCCCCTTCACGAACATAAAAACGCAGGCCAGGCTTGCGCTTGTGTAAATCGGGTAAAACAAACGGTAACAAATAAGGGCCAAGAGTAGGCGGGATCCCCAACCGGTATGTCACCACTTCACCTTCCGACAAGTCCCGGGCTATCTCGCTGAATCGCTGCGATGCTTGCAGCACCTCTTCTGCAGCGTCTAACAGCGCTTTTCCCTGCGGCGATAATAAGGTTCCCGTGCGAGAACGCTCGAACAGCGTTAGTCCAAGGTGTGTTTCTAACGCATTAATTTGGCTGGTCAGCGTAGGCTGACTAATACCAAGAATTCCCGCAGCCTGCCTAAAGCTTAAATATTTCGCCACAGCCACAAAATAGCGGATTTGGTTAATTGACGGGCTTTTTCCGTTAAATTGCATGGTGTATTTACCCTTCTCTTACTAACCTTAGTAGTAGTGCTGTTTGTAGGGTGATAGTATTTAGCTATCGCGAGTTAGTATATTAAACTATTAATCTATCAGGTGAAACTGGCGTAATTACATAATCATTACAATTATTAAAAAATTGGGAGTTTTATATGGATCACGTTATCTCAGGTGTTGCTAAATTCCAAAAGGAAGTTTACCCGAATAAGAAAGCTACGTTTCAAAAGCTGGCTAACGGGCAAAACCCTGAAGTGCTTTTCATCACGTGTTCAGATTCACGTATTGACCCGAACCTAGTTACACAAACCGACCCAGGTGAACTTTTCATTTGTCGTAACGCGGGCAATATTGTACCTCCGCACAGCAACCAAACAGGTGGAATGACAGCGTCTATTGAATTTGCAGTGGCTGCTTTGGGTGTTTCACATATTGTCGTGTGTGGTCACACTGATTGCGGCGCAATGAAAGGTGCGATTAACCCTGCTGGTCTAGACTCGCTACCTCATGTTAAAGAGTGGTTGGGTCATTGCCGTGTTGCCACAGACGTAGTTAAAGAGCGTTGTGGTCACGATGAACTTTCTATTGACGATTTAGAAGCGGTAACGAAAGAGAACGTAGTACAGCAGATTCAACACCTACGTACGCATCCTGCGGTAGCTGCAAAAATTGCAACCGGTCAGGTTAAACTTCACGGTTGGGTGTACAACATTGGCACTGGTGAGGTGCTTTATTATAACACCGAGTCGGGTGAGTTTGATGTCATGGACGAGTCTACTGCAGAAGCGCAACTTGCGCGCACCGAATAAGGCTCATAACTATGGTGAAAATCAATTTTTCTAATTTACGTGGCGATTTTACCGGTGGTTTAACCGCCGGTATCGTTGCTTTGCCACTGGCGCTTGCACTTGGTGTAGCGTCTGGTCTTGGCCCGATGGCTGGCCTTTATGGTGCTATAGCCGTTGGCTTTTTTGCTGCACTTTTCGGCGGTACACCAGCGCAAATTTCAGGTCCTACGGGCCCGATGGTTGTTGTACTCGCAGGCCTTTTTGCAAGTCTATCCGGCGATGCTAGCCTTATCTTTACCGCGGTAATATTGGCAGGTGTCTTCCAAATCGTATTCGGCGTACTTGGGGTAGGCCAGTATATTCGCTTGGTGCCGTATCCGGTGATTTCTGGTTTTATGTCAGGCATCGGTGCCATCATTATTATTCTGCAGTTAGGCAGACTGCTAGGCCACGAGCCTCCAGGCGGCACAATTGGTGCGCTATCGTATTTGCCTACAGCGCTTGCTGATATCGACTTTGCCACACTTGCTCTGGGCTTGGGTACTTTAGTTATTGCTTACAAGTGGCCTCCACAACTAGGAAAGTTTGTGCCCGGTGCACTTGCTGCGCTAATCATTGGTACCTTGGTAAGTCTAGCGCTATCTGTCCCTGTACTTGGCGATATTCCCACGGGCTTACCGAGCCTTCACCTTCCGGTGTTTGATCAAAGCAAAGCGCTACTTATTTTAGAAGCTGCTTTTATCCTTGCCGTACTTGGTGCAATTGATAGCCTATTAACCTCACTTGTCGCTGACAACATGACCCGAACTCGTCATGACAGTAACAAAGAGCTTATTGGCCAAGGTATTGGTAACACGTTTGCAGGTCTTATTGGCGGTATTGCTGGCGCAGGTGCAACCATGCGTACAGTGGTAAATATCCGCAGCGGTGGTAAGTACAACGTTTCAGGTATGGTTCACGCGTTGGTATTACTTGCCATTGTACTAGGCCTTAGCCCTCTAGCAGCGCAAATCCCTCATGCTGTTCTTGCCGGTATTTTGGTGAAAGTAGGTTTAGATATCATTGATTGGAGCTACTTAAAGCGTGCACACAAAGGCCCGCGTTGGGACTTCGGCTTGATGATTATGGTACTTGCCCTAACCGTATTCGTTGATTTAATCACAGCGGTAGGTGTCGGTGTAGTATTTGCGGCATTAGCTTATGTTAAGCAAATTGCTCAACTTCAAATTGAAGAACTCAAGAAGATCCCTGAGTCTTTAAATGACCCTAAGGAAAACGCGTTGCTTGAATCGCTAAAAGATAAAGTATCAATCTTTAGTTTCGGCGGCCCGTTAAGCTTTGGTGCAGCGGCTGATTTAGGTCACCACGTACGTGAGCGCGTGCGTCCGGGGGCTACCGTGACTATCCTTGATTTCTCTCGCGTACCGCTAATGGACGTGTCGGCTGCAATGGCGGTTGATACGGTAACTTCAGACGCATTAGCCGCGGGTCGACAACTTGTTATTTGCGGTGCTAACGCAGAAGTTAACAAAGTGCTGGAGGGCGTAAATGAAGCGCATCCTGGTATTCCTAACTTCGACACGTTACATGACGCCTTGCTTTATGCAAAAAAGCAAGTAGACGGAACTGAAAGCGAACACACCAGTTTTCAAGCCGCAGCGCAGTCATAAAGTAAGAACAAGGTAAGATAATCCTTTCCCTTCTTTAGCCCTCCTTTGCGAGGGCTTTTTTTATGTCTTTTCGCTTATTAAACTTCAATACTGTGTAGAAGCCTAAAGATTGTTGCTATCGGTTTATTAATTGATTGTTCAATTAAACTTAACGCAACTGTAACAAATGCTCCCTATGGTAGTGGATAACAATTACACAACACTACTGGGAAATGCATGAAAACACACAACAAAATTTCGTTAGCCGTCCTCGCAGCCTTATCGTCAATGAGTGGGTCTTACCTCGTACACGCAGAGGAAGAGAGTGAAGCGACTAATGAACAACGCATAGAAGAGATTACCGTTGTAGGGCGAAGCGTTTCATATGCGAACAATGCGACTAGCGACGATATGTTCAAGCAGCAGGCTAACCTTAGTAGCGTTTTAGCTGCGGTTGATAACCTTCCAGGTGTCCTTATTAACGAAGGCGATACATTCGGTGCCGATGACTGGTCAACGTCTATTGTTATCCGTGGGTTTCAGGTAAATCTAAATGAACAACAGATTGGCATGACGGTAGACGGCATCGCCAACGGTAACTCTAACTATGGTGGTGGCGCAAAAGCGAATCGCTATATCGATACGGAAAACGTACAAGCGGTTGAAGTATCACAGGGTACGGCCGACATTGCCTCACGTTCTCACGAAGCATTAGGCGGGACACTTAACTTCACGACTATCGACCCTTCAATGGAACAAGGCTTGGTAACCAGCGTTACTGCAGGTGAGTTTGATGCGTCAAAGTATTATGTCCGTTATGAAACCGGCGAAATTTTTAAAGATACTTACGCATGGGTAAGCCTCTCTAGTCAGGAGAGCTCTGACTTTATGCAGCAAGCGGCAGAAAATACCCGTGACCACTTAGCCATGAAGTTTATTTCAACGGTGAACGATGTATCGCTTACCGGTTACCTGTCTTATGACGATACTCATGAAGACAATTATCAGCGCATTTACGGCCTAGCGCAATATGAGCAGAACCCCGATTGGGACCAGCTGACTGATGAGTGGACAGGTGTGCCATATCAAGATCAGGCTTACCGTCGCGGTTGGTCAACCCTGCGGGAAAACCTGTTCGCCTATCTTCAGGCGGAGTTCACTATCGGCCAAGTCGATTTTATGACTAACGTGTATTACCACGATAACGAAGGTCGCGGTGAATGGGTTCCGCCTTATATCGTAGATATTACCGATGATGGCACAGCGGGGCATTCTGAACTTGTAGTGGGGAACACGGTTTACGGTGGACAGGAGTTAGGACAAATCTATTTTGTAGATAGACAGGGCAATCAGTTAAGCCCCATTGAAGGGTGTCAAAGTTCGCTTACGTTCCCTTACGGGGGCGCTGGAGCACAATACGACCCGGGCTGTCATGAACAGGGCGCGATTCCAGTTGGTTCATATCGCCACACCCACTACGATAAAGAGCGTGTCGGGGTTAACGCTGACGCTGTGTGGTACACCAAAATTGGCGATTTTGATAACACAGTGCGCTTTGGTATTTGGTGGGAAGATTACGAGCGTGGCGAGTCTCGTGATTGGCATAAAATTACCAATTCATCTATCAGCGTAGACTACGATAATGTGCCTTACTGGGTGCAGTACGACAGAACCTTCCCTGTTGATACGTTAATGTATTATGTTGAAGACGAACTAGATGTTGGGTTTGCTCGCGTTAGCTTAGGTGCCAAGAAGTTTAACGTTGATATCGAGAAAAGCGATAACTTTGATGCTTCCAATAACCTTGCGGTAAATACCGATTCAGATACATTATTTTCAGCAGGTATCGTAGCGCCGCTTCCTTATGAAGGACTTGAAGTTTTCGCAGGATATGGGGAAAACTTCGCCGCTATTAAAGATGCTCAGCTTGAGCGTAACGATACTGACCTTCGTTTTATCAAGCCGGAAACAGCAGACAATATTGATGTTGGCTTTCGTTATGCGTCACCAGGTTTCAACGCTAGCGTGACCTATTACAATATCGAATTTAACGACCGCATTCAGTTCACCAGTAACGAAACGTCAGAAGGTATCGACTTTTTAGAAGCCGCCGCGGGTGGATATAAGAACGTAGGAGGTATTGAGTCTAGCGGTTTTGAAATCTCTGCTGACATTACACTTACGGAAACACTTTCACTGTTTACTTCAATAACGCTTAGTGAATCTGAGTATGTAGCAACCGTGGGAAGCTCGGGCACCCAGTACGATACCCTTGCCGAGGCTCAGGCCGCAATTGCCGACCCAGATAATGCCGAAGTGTCATTAGTGGCCATTGAAGACAACACGGTAATAGGCACACCAGATACTATGGCAGTAGTTAGCCTTGACTGGGCGCGCGATAACTACTTCGCCGGTCTTTCTACCAAGTACGTAGACAGCCGCTACCTCGATATCAACAATGCGGCACAGGTAGATGACTATATCGTTAGCGACTTTTACATCGGCGGTTTTATCGAGAACATTGGCCCCGGTGTTGAAGAGCTTGAAGTACGCTTAACGGTGAACAATCTGTTCGACGAAGATTACGCTTCAACTATCGCCCCAGGCGCATTTTGGATAGGCGCGCCACGCGCTGTAGCAGTGAACGCACGCTTAACCTTTTAATCGTGATATCATGCCTGGGGCAGCGCACCGCTGCCCCAGGTTTATTATTTGATTTAAGGTTTGGAGTTGTAGCATGCCCAAGGTGGGAATGGAGCCAGTTCGTAAAAAGCAGTTAATTGAAGCAACGTTGGAGGTGATGGCAGAGGTTGGCTATCACGGTACGACAATCAGTCTAATAAGTAAAAGAGCAGGGCTTTCTTCAGGAATCATTAGTCATTACTTTGGCGATAAACAGGGGCTGATAGAGGCGACTATGCGCCACCTTCTCGAGGCACTAAAGATCACCAAGCGCATTGATGACCCACTTAAACGCATTGACTTCATCATAGAAAACAATTTTTCTCAAACGCAGGGCGCGAGTTCTGCAACCAATACGTGGTTTAACTTTTGGGCATTGTCACTTCACAACGAAGGCTTGCACCGCTTGCAATGTATAAACCACAAGCGCTTAGAGCGTAATCTCGCTTTCAGCTATCGCAAATTGCTTAAACCAGAACAAGTGAAAAACGCTGCGGCATCGACAGCTGCGTTGATTGACGGCTATTGGTTGCGTTATTCAATGGGAAGCGTAGGTAATGGCGACTTTACAGAAGCGGTTACTCGCTGTAAGCAATATGTGCGAGATCTAATTACTCAATACGCGAAGTAGTAATCGGATTCGTTAAGGTAGGGGACGTTTTTAGCAAGGCTGTTTGACTAGCAATACGCATAAACGCTGACGGCAGGTTAAAAAAGGCGGTAGGTTCATAGCCTACCGCGCTTTTTGCAACGTACTGACCTGCCTTGAAGGGGGCCAGGTTACCTGTTTAATTACCAGATTCTTACGCGCTCTTCTGGTGGAAGATACAAAGCATCACCTGGTTTTACGTCGAATGCTTCATACCAAGCATCGTGGTTGCGCGGTGCTTGAGCACGGTAGCGACCTGGAGCGTGTGTACCGGCACGTAGCTGATTAAGCATGCTCTCTTCGGTGCGTTTTTCTTTCCACACTTGTGCCCACGCCAGGAAAAAGCGTTGATCGCCGGTTAGGCCATCAATAACGGGTGCTTCTTTACCGTTCAGGCTTAGTTTGTAAGCGTGGTAAGCCATAGACAGACCACCCACATCGCCGATGTTCTCACCTAGACTGTTGCGGCCGTTCACGAAGTTACCTTCAATTGGCTCGTATTGACTGTATTGTTCAGCCAGCATGTCTGCTTTTTCTTCAAATGCTGCGCGGTCTGCGTCGGTCCACCAATTGCGCTGAATTCCGTTAGCGTCAGATTTTGACCCTTGGTCGTCGAAGCCATGGCCCATCTCATGACCAATAACTGCGCCAATAGCACCGTAGTTAACGGCTGGATCGGCATTAGGATCGAAGAACGGCGGCTGCAAAATAGCTGCAGGGAATACAATTTCATTGAACGAGCTATTGTAGTAAGCGTTAACGCGCTGAGGTGTCATGCCCCAGCGATTGCGGTCTGTTTTCTCAAGCTCGCGCTCAACCGATTGGTCTTGGAAGAACGTGCGTAGATTGCGAACGTTACCCACTAGGTCTTTATCGCTAATAGTCACGCCGTCAAAAAGCTGCCATTCATCTGGGTAACCAATTTTCGGGTTAAAGGCCATCAACTTTTCTTTGGCGTTAACCTTGGTTTCTTCACTCATCCAGTCAAGGTTTTCAATACGCTCACCGAGTGCAGTACGCAGGTTTTCTACCAGTTCCGCCATTTGCTCTTTAGAGCTTTCCGGGAAATACTCATTCACGTAGATTTTGCCGATAGCAAAACCGAGTGATTCAGTACCAGACATCTGGCTTACCGCGCGCTTCCAGCGAGGGCGAGGCTCTTGCTGACCGCTTAACGTGCGGCCGAAGAAGTCAAAGTTAGCAAGGTAGATTTCTTCTGAAAGGAAGCCTGCGTTGTTAGAAATCGTATGATATTTCAAATACGACTTCCAATCCGCTAAGTCAGCTTCATTGATAATTTTAATCACTTCTTTGACTGGCTCTGGCTGCGTGATATTGAGCTCAGGTACTTTATAACCGGTCTGTGCGAAGTAAGTATCCCAGTCAAAACCCGGGTATTCATCAGATAATTTACTGCGCTCAATTTGGTTAAGCGTTAGGTCGCGATCACGACGCTTTTCCCGTGGCCACTGTATTTGAGCAATTTGTGTTTCAAGCTGAAGAATATCTTGTGCTTTTTCCGCCGCATTTTCCTCTCCAGCAAAGTTAAGCATTTGCTCGATGTGTGCTACATACGCTTCGCGAATTTTAACAAAGCGCTCGCTGTCGCTAAGGTAATAGTCGCGATCAGGAAGGCCCAAACCGCCTACACCCACGCTTAGTTGATATTCGTTGGGGTCTAAGCGGTTGTACCACATTCCGCCGTAGATTGGCGTGCTTGAACCAACAAGCCAGCTATTGCCGAACGCCTTAGTAAGGTCGGTGGTGTTTTCAATACTATTAATTGACGTCAGTACGTCTTCAATGGGCTTAATACCTTTTTCGTTAATAGTATCTGTGTCCATGTATGCAACGAAAAAGTCGTGAACAAGCTGCTCTTCAGCGTTAAGCGAAGACTTCTCCATTAAACCATCAATGATGTTTTTCACCTGCTCTTCACTTCGCTCAGCAAGACCAGTGAAAGCACCATAACGGGTTTTGTCTGCAGGCAGTTCATAGTTGTCATACCATGTGCCGCTTGCATACATGAAGAAGTCATCACCCGGTTTTACTGCTTCGTTGCGTGCAGATAAGTCTACGCCAAAAGAGCCAAGCTCAGCTTCGCCGTTTGCTTCAGGCGCTTCAACTGCGCTTACCTGATCGTTTGTTTGTTCTTTTGCTTGGTCAGGCTGGCCACAGCCTGTAAGCCCTAGCGAAGCCGCAATAGCTACGGCTAAAAGTTTATATTTCATCGTTTTTCTCTTTGTGATTATAAGTGTCGTCGTTAGGTGCAGTGACACTTGTCGTTTTTAAAGTAGGCACAAATTCCTTGTTAAACGGTAAAGCATTCCGTGCCTGATTAAAATAGCTGCCGATATGCGGGGTTTCTCTGTGTAAAAAGTCTGCTACAGCACGGTGAAACGCCGTATGTCGTAACGTGTGATGTGAGCGACAATAAGTAGGCTCGAAGCCCCGTAAAATTTTATGCTCACCTTGTGTGCCGGGATTGAATAGCGCTAACTGGTGCGCGATTGCAAATTCAATACCTTCGAAGTAACAGCAGGCGAAATGAAGCCCGTCAATCTCTTTTAACGCGCCCCAATATCTGCCGTATAAACCCGTATCGTCAAAAAAGAATAATGCGCTGGCAACAGGCACATCATTTTCAATAGCAGTGACAATAAGCATATTGTCACTTAAATTTTCTACAAGTTGTTGGAAAAAGACATCATTTAAATATCCCACATGACCACTTCGCTTTAAATAGGTTGCTTTGTAACATTTTGTGAAAAACTGAAGGGTGTCTGGCGTAATGGCTTGGCCTTTTTGATGGCTAAAGCGTATTCCTCGCTCATGTAGTTTTCGACGGCTTTTCTTGATGTCTTTGCGTTTGCGAGACGTTAACGCTGCTAAAAAATCATCGAAGTTTTTATACTGGTAGTTATACCACTGAAACTGAACCGCATAGCGGGTCAAGTAATAAGGGGCAAGCGCAGAGGCATCGCCAAGCGTCTCATTTATTGCATCTTCAGTCTTATCGCTTGAGTGTCCGTGCGGGCTACAGTTTTCCTCTTGGGTCAATAGCTTAGACGTGATTTCATCGGTAAAAAGCCAGTGTAATGAAGACAGTGTCTCGCCATAGACTGACGTAACATAGTCTACAAGCTTGTTTTCAAGTGCATTAAAAAAGGCCGTACCGAACTCAATTTTACCGTCGGATAAAATTCGAGGGCCAGTGACAGGAGTGAAGGGAATGGCAGATATCCACTTGGGGTAGTAGTCGAGGCCGTGTTGCACATAGGCATCGGCCCACGCATGGTCAAATACATACTCGCCGTAGCTATGCGTTTTCAAATAGCCGGGAATAATTGCATGTACCGTATCCTCTCCCGCGCCAGTGATCGCGATATGACAAGGCTGCCAACCCGATTCGTTGTTGCAGCACTCACTTTGTTCAAGCGCGAGTAAAAAGTGATAGGAAAGAAATGGGCCTGCATCTTGTGCTAGCTTATCCCAGCGCGCTTGGGACAGCAGCGCAACGGAATTTATTATTTTTATCTGATAGTCAGTTGCTGTCATGCTTTGTCAGTCGTGTAGAAATCATAGTTTATTGGCGCAGAGATTATCGCTATTACGTAATATTTAGCGCTAAAATAGCCCTGTTTCTACGTTTTAAACAAAAGAGTAAGTTCATAAAAATGTCAGAGTTTGACCGAAAAATCATTACCGACGCGATTACTCGCATGCTGGCACGACGAGAGCATAGCGTTAATGAAATAGCACGAAAGCTGCAACAAAAGGGAATAGCAAGCGAGGCGTTTACGCCTATTTTAGACGAGTTTAAGGATGCAGGAATTCAAAGCGATACGCGTTTTGCAGAAAGTAGAGCCCGCGCCCTTTATATGAAAGGTAAAGGTCCTCGCGCTATCAAGTTAGACTTGCAGCAATACGGTGTTGATGAGGGAACGGCAGAGCAGGCGTTAAACGAAATTGAAGCCGACTGGTTTGAAAGCGCGAGAAACGTAAAGGTAAAGAAGTTTGGCGAGTTTTACGAAACTGAATTTGCGTTAAGGCAAAAGCAGAAACAGTTTCTTCAATATCGCGGTTTTTACCAAGATCATATCGATTACGCGGTCAGCGAGAGTAGCTGCGAGAACTAAAAGTTAAAGTGGTAACTTACAATTTTGCAAAATACACACCTGTTGCAATCACGTGCATGAATATCGGCTGTTTTTGTTGAATTTAAGCAAAATTTGGCCCTATCTCTTGGCCGTTACACTTAACAAAATTGCGCTATCCGTGGTATTGTTGCGCAAATTTGTGTGCATTTTAATTATCCCGAGAATTGTAATGCGGCATTGTACATTGAGTAATGGCAAAACGCCCCGATATAAAACTCATTAGAACAGGCAAATCGCACGTCTCGTAAATAGAATAAAGGAAGTTAGGTTTTCAATGACATTATCAACTGCTGACTTACGTAACAAGTTTATCAATTATTTTAAAAGTCATGGCCATCAGGCGGTGGCAAGCTCGTCACTGGTGCCGGCAGATGATCCCACACTTCTTTTCACCAATGCGGGAATGAACCAGTTTAAAGATACGTTTCTAGGTACCGAAAAGCGTAGCTATACCCGTGCAGTATCGTCTCAGCGTTGTGTACGTGCAGGGGGCAAACACAATGACCTTGAAAATGTAGGTTATACAGCCCGCCACCATACCTTCTTTGAAATGATGGGTAACTTCAGTTTTGGCGACTATTTCAAGAAAGAAGCGATTGAATTTGCGTGGAACTTTCTAACAAGTGAAGTTGGGCTTCCTAAAGAAAAGCTATTAGTAACCGTTTACTCTGAAGATGATGAAGCGTTCGATATTTGGGAAAACCACATTGGTGTGCCTAAAGAGAAAATTATCCGTATTAGTACGTCAGATAACTTCTGGTCAATGGGCGATACAGGCCCATGTGGTCCTTGCTCTGAGATCTTTTACGATCACGGCGCGCACATTTGGGGTGGTCCTCCAGGAACACCTGAAGAAGACGGTGACCGCTTTATCGAAATCTGGAACCTGGTATTCATGCAGTTTAATAAGCAAGCTGACGGTACCATGGAGCCGCTTCCAAAGCCGTCAATCGATACCGGTATGGGTCTAGAGCGTATTTCAGCTATTTTGCAAAACGTTCACAGCAACTACGAAATCGATTTGTTTCAGAATTTAATTAAGTCTGCAGCCTCAATCGTTGGCACAGAGGATCTTGAAAATAAATCGCTACGGGTTATCGCCGATCACATTCGTTCGTGCAGCTTCTTAATTTGTGACGGTGTTATGCCTTCTAACGAAGGTCGCGGCTATGTGTTACGCCGTATTATACGTCGCGCGGTACGTCATGGGTATCAACTTGGCGCCAACGACATCTTCTTCTATAAACTGGTTGCTTCCCTTGCCAATGAAATGGGTGAAGCGTATCCAGAGCTAGTTGACCAGCTTCCGGTTATTGAAAAAGTACTGCGCGTAGAAGAAGAGCAGTTTAGTAAAACGCTCGCACGCGGTATGGCAATGCTAAACGACACACTCGCCTCGCTTGAAGGTGATACTGTGCCGGGTGATGTGGTATTTAAACTGTACGATACTTACGGATTTCCAACAGACCTTACTAACGACGTGGCTCGAGAGCACGAGCTTAAAATTGACGAAGAAGGTTTTGAAGCGGCAATGCAGGCTCAGCGCGCTCGCGCACAGCAAGCAAGCAACTTTGGGGCAGATTACAACAGCAAACTTGCCATCGACCATACAACGTCGTTTACGGGCTATACCGATGTGGAAGGCCAGGCGAATGTGGTTGAGCTAATTGCGGACAACGCATTTGTTGAAAAATTAGAAGATGGCCAAGAAGGCGTAGTGGTGTTAGACAGCACACCGTTCTACGCGGAAAGCGGTGGTCAGGCAGGTGACAAAGGGGTGCTGCGCGTTGCCAACGGTGAATTCATTGTCACTGATACCCAGAAAATGGGTAACGCGTTTGCGCACAAAGGAATAGCGAAAGGCTCTGTTTCTAAGGGCGATACAGCAACCGCCGCCATAGATTCGGCTAACCGCGAAGCCATTAAGAAAAATCACAGTGCTACCCATTTGCTTCACGCGGCGCTGCGCGAAATTTTAGGTGAGCACGTAACGCAGAAAGGTTCATTGGTTGAAGCGCCGCGTATGCGTTTTGACTTCTCGCACTTTGAAGCCGTTACTACAGAACAGCTTGCAGAGATTGAACGACGCGTGAATCAAGAAATACGCGCAAATCATTCACTGGCTACTGAACTAATGGACCTAGAAGAAGCCAAAGCCTCAGGTGCAATGGCGCTGTTTGGTGAAAAGTACGACGAGAAAGTTCGCGTGGTAACTATGGGGCCATTCTCTGTTGAGCTATGTGGTGGTACTCACGTAGCGCGAACTGGCGACATCGGTTTGTTTAAAATTACCAGTGAGGCGGGCATTGCATCGGGTGTTCGACGCATCGAAGCGGTCACTGGCGAGCAAGCAATTGAAGTCGTGCAAACGCAACAAGCGACGCTGTCGTCGTTGTCGTCATTATTAAAAACAGATAGCCAAAATGTACTTGAACGCGTAGTTTCTCTACAAAATCAGACTAAAGAACTAGAAAAAGCGCTCAATTCTGCAAAACAAAAACTGGCGAGTCAGCAAGGTGCTGATATGCTTAGTAATGCAGTAGAGATAAATGGCGTTAAAGTGCTAATCGCTAATTTGGAAGGTGTCGAAGCGAAGTCATTGCGTTCAATGATGGACGATATTAAAAACCGAATTGGCGAAGGTATCGTAGTACTAGGTGTGGCTAACAATGCGAAAGTGAACCTCATTGCTGGCGTGACTAAAAATCTCACTGGTAAAGTTAAAGCGGGCGAGTTAGTTAACTTTGTCGCATCACAAGTAGGTGGTAAAGGCGGAGGTCGCCCTGATATGGCTCAAGCGGGTGGTGATAAGCCTGAAAACTTGGGGCAAGCGTTAGATTCGGTTAACGTTTGGTTACAAGATAAGCTATAATTATTTTTGTGTATAACAGTGAGTTTTTGAAGTGACGCAGAAACATGGAGCCACTGTCGCTACCATCGGGTCGTGCCGAAGGGTTAGCAAAATTCAAAGGATTACGTTCAGTATTAAGGAACAGGAGCAAGCGAATGCTTATTTTGACTCGTCGAGTTGGTGAAACACTTATGGTAGGTGACGATGTAACCGTTACTGTACTAGGTGTAAAAGGGAATCAGGTACGTATAGGTGTGAATGCACCAAAAGAAGTTTCTGTGCACCGTGAAGAGATTTATATGCGCATTCAGGCAGAAAAAGGCGGTCAGCCAGGTTCTGCAGAATAATTGCATTATACGCTTCACAGGAAAAGGTCAGCTTATGCTGGCCTTTTTTGTTTGTGTTAACACTTATGATGTGAACGCCGTTGCCATGGCGGTCGTGCTTTTATGGCTGCAACCGCGGCTTTTTGCAATACCAACTAAGGTTTGGCAAAGAGTAGGCGGCTATTGTCACTAGAAAGTTTGTTTACAGGCTTTGCGTATTCGCTTAATTGTTCTATACCTTAAAATAGTAGGGCCACCGCTTATAACCGTGTTTGGACGTGTTTTGTGCACGCTTCCTATTATTAACGCGCAGCATGGTACTAATGGTACTAGAGGAAACTTTGCAAAATGAAATGGAAATTGGCCTAAAAACGCCGTTTTCATTTTATATAAATATACGATGTTGCCTAATGATCGATTTTGCGCGTTGAAAAAGCGTACGGTAAGGGCAATAGATTTTTTATTTAATTGCTTGTATTGCGAACAAATTACTGGTTTTTTGCACGAATCGTTTAAAATGGCAGCGAGTGAACAATTTCTTTATAAAAAAGGTTTGACTCAGGCCAATGAATCCGTAAAATGCACCCCGCAGTCAAGGAGAGGTGGGTGAGTGGCTGAAACCAGTTCCCTGCTAAGGAACCATACGCATTACGCGTATCGAGGGTTCGAATCCCTCCCTCTCCGCCATTATTATTCGTTGATAGTGACGGTCGACAACAAGTTTTTTGCGCGTGTGTAGCTCAGCTGGATAGAGTACCTGGCTACGAACCAGGCGGTCGGAGGTTCGAATCCTTCCACACGCGCCACTTATTTTAAAGCGTCACCTTTCGAAATAAAATTCGAAAGTATACAAGTTAACGCGTGTGTAGCTCAGCTGGATAGAGTACCTGGCTACGAACCAGGCGGTCGGAGGTTCGAATCCTTCCACACGCGCCACATTGAAGAGCCCACCTTTTTAGGTGGGCTTTTTCATTTCTGCTTCCCTATTTCTTCTATTTGTTTTCCCACTTTCGTGCAAGCGCGCTGATATAAAATTGATTTAAATTAAGTTCGATACGCTTTTATTGCAATTTTATTAAAAAATAATGCATTAAGTTTCATTTTGATGGCTTCTATTCAATTTTAAGTGGTTTTTTATGCTGCATTGTTGTGTTTTCAAAACCCTCGTGATACTTATTCAGGTACAAAATAACAACAGGATTGAATATGAATTCGGAATCCGTCGCTAGCTTGCTCGTTGAAGCAGGCTCGCTCATGCTGATAGGAATGGTGTTTGTTTTCTCATTTCTCGGACTTCTTATCGTAGGTATACACTTAATCGCACGCTTTTGCGAAGCTTTCCCCGGTGATATTGAAGAGCCCGCTGTCAACGTAAAAAGAAACAATCAAACGGTACAACCCGGAATAGACGGTAATGTTATCGCCGCTATTTCCGTTGCAATTCATACCCATCGCCAAAATTCAAAAAAATAAGTCTAATCAGGAGTTACCATGTCTAAGCCTCTGGCCCTTACCGAGCTGGTCCTGCGTGATGCCCATCAGTCGCTACTAGCTACGCGAATGCGTATTGAAGATATGCTTCCCATTGCGGAAAAATTAGATAAAGCTGGCTTTTGGTCAGTAGAGTCGTGGGGCGGCGCTACCTTTGACGCTTGCATTCGATACTTGGGAGAAGACCCATGGGAACGTATTAGAAAGCTAAAAGCCGCCATGCCTAATACCAAGCAGCAAATGTTGCTACGAGGCCAAAACTTGCTGGGGTATCGACATTACGCTGACGATGTTGTGACCCGCTTTGTAGAGCGCGCCCATGAAAGCGGCGTTGATGTATTTAGAATTTTTGATGCAATGAACGACATCAGAAATTTAAAAACGGCAATTAAAGCAACCATAGACAGCGGCGCGCACGCGCAAGGCACCATTTCATATACCGTAAGCCCAGTGCACAATCTAAAGCTTTGGCTTGATATGGCCAAACAGCTTGAGGACTTAGGCGTTCATTCCATTTGTATTAAAGATATGGCTGGGCTTTTAAAGCCTTACGAATGCGAAGCGCTCATAACAGGGCTGAAGGAAACGGTAAGTGTACCTATTGCCATGCAGTGTCATGCTACGACAGGGTTAAGTACTGCCACCTATCAAAAAGCCGTAGACGCGGGCATTGATATGCTCGACACCGCTATCTCGTCAATGAGTATGACATATGGCCATACCGCCACGGAAACGATGGTATCGATTGTAGAGGGGACAGAGCGTGACACCGGCATCGCATTGCCAGAACTGGAAGAAATTGCCAGCTACTTCAGAGATGTAAGAAAGAAATACAGCAAGTTTGAAGGAAGCTTAAAGGGCGTTGACGCACGGATTTTGCTAGCGCAAGTGCCAGGCGGCATGCTAACCAACATGGAAAGCCAGCTTAAAGAACAGGGCGCTGAAGATAAATTCGAAGAAGTACTAAAAGAAATTCCACGGGTACGGGAAGATCTCGGGTTTATTCCTCTTGTTACGCCAACCTCTCAAATTGTAGGCACGCAATCGGTACTTAACGTACTAACAGGCGAGCGCTACAAGAGCATCACGAAAGAAACCGCTGGCGTACTTAAAGGCGAATACGGCGCCACCGCGGCACCAGTAAATAAAGCTCTGCAAGAGCGTGTGCTTGATGGTGCTGAGCCTGTGACGTGCCGACCGGCTGATAACATTGCCCCCGAACTTGATGCACTAAGTAAAGAGCTTGATGAACTCGCAGAGAAAAAGCAGCTTTCGCTATCAGATGACAAAATTGATGATGTGCTTACTTACGCCTTGTTCCCGCAGATAGGCCTTAAGTTTATCGAAAATCGCGGTAATCCTGATGCGTTTGAACCTGCACCTAGTGCACAGTCATCGCAATCAGCAGATGTAGCTCAAGTAGAAAAAACTGCAGCAAATACGTCTACATCTGGCAGCGAAACTTACGATGTAAACGTTGATGGTAAGGTGTATCACGTAGAAGTCGCACCATCCGGTACCTTAACAAGCGTAAAACCAGCAGGTGCTGCTCAATCATCGGCGCCAGCGAGCAATACTCAGGCATCTGCAGGCACTTCCCAATCTATTGATGCACCGTTAGCGGGTAACGTATTTAAGATACTCGTTAAAAGCGGTGACAGTATTGCCGAAGGTGATGTAGTTATGATCCTTGAAGCCATGAAAATGGAAACGGAGATCCGCGCTGCGTTCACCGGCACGGTAACGGAAGTTACTGTTGGGGAAGGCGATGCCGTGTCCAGTGGCCAACCATTGATCTTATTGGGGTAGGGCATGGATAAGTTAATGGTACTTTGGGATAGTACCGCGCTTGCGCATTTTGAAGCGGGTCAACTGATAATGATGGCGGTTGGCTTTGGTCTTCTGTATTTGGCAATTGTGAAAAAGTTCGAGCCTTTGCTGCTTTTGCCCATAGGGTTTGGCGCATTACTTACCAATATCCCTATTGCGGGGTTTTCTGAGGTAGGTGGTTTGCTTCACTATATTTATAAAATAGGCATAGATACAGGCGTGTTTCCGTTGCTTATTTTCATGGGCGTAGGGGCTATGACAGATTTCAGCGCGCTTATCGCTAATCCGAAAATGCTGCTACTGGGCGCCGCAGCCCAGTTTGGTATTTTCGCTACGCTATTTGGCGCCATCGCATTGAATCTGATCCCTGGTTTTGAATTTACGCTTAAAGACGCAAGTGCGATTGCGATTATAGGGGGCGCTGACGGCCCCACGGCAATTTTCCTAGCCTCTCGACTTGCGCCAGATTTACTCGGCGCAATAGCTGTAGCAGCTTATTCATATATGGCATTAGTTCCTATTATTCAGCCCCCAATAATGAAGGCGTTAACCACAAAAGACGAGCGTGAAATTAAAATGGGTCAGCTTCGTCCCGTGGCCAAACGTGAAAAAATTATTTTTCCATTGGCGGTTCTGTTTATGACCATTCTGTTTCTACCGGCAGCCACACCACTGGTAGGAATGTTCTGCTTCGGTAACTTAATGAAAGAGTGCGGGGTTGTGGATCGCCTCAGTAAAACAGCGCAAAACGAACTTATTAATACCGTTACCATTTTCTTAGGATTAGCGGTGGGCTCTAAATTATCGGCAGACGCATTTCTCACCGTCGAGACTTTAGGGATTTTAGGCCTAGGCGCCATTGCATTTGGCATAGGTACGGCAGCTGGCGTACTGATGGCTAAGCTAATGAGCCGGCTATCGGGCGGAAGTATAAACCCACTTATAGGTGCAGCAGGGGTATCTGCAGTACCTATGGCGGCAAGGGTCGTAAACAAAGTGGGGTTAGAAGCTAACCCTCATAACTTCTTATTAATGCATGCTATGGGGCCAAATGTCGCCGGAGTGTTGGGCAGTGCGGTAGCCGCAGGTATTTTGTTAGCACTTGTCGGCTAGATGCACAGTTAGGCTCTAGCCACGCTCAGAGCCAATACACCGATTGGTAAGTTAATAAGGTAAGGGGCAAAGGGTTTGCCCCTTTTAAATACTCAACGTTAAAACCCACGGTGGGCTTTAACGAATTGTGTTTTGCGGTACTAACGACTGATAAGCAGTGATAAGCTTTTTTGTTCGGGTATGTTGCGGCCATCTGAAAATGGTTTCTGTCTTGCCTTCTTCTACGATTTCTCCACCTTCCATAACAATCACCCTATCTGCAATGTGCCTAACTATACCTAAATTATGGCTTATAAAGACGAATGCCAAACCCAATTCTTGTTGAAGCTGAAGTATAAGGTTTACGGTTTGAGAGCGAATTGAGGGGTCTAATGCCGCGAAAGGTTCGTCAGCTACGAGTACTTTAGGTTTTAAAACAATGGCTCGTGCTAGCGCCACGCGCTGTTGTTGACCATCAGAAAGCATGTGCCGATAAAAATAATAATGCTCGCGCAGCAGCCCTACTTTTACCAGCATATCCTCAATAATAGGCTTGCGTTCTGCTTGAGGTAAGCCGGTATTTAAACGTAGGGGCTCATCTAAAATTTTACCCACGGGAACAGAAGGATTCATCGACTCCGCGCTGTGCTGCAAAATCATTCTAATATCGTGGGTACGTTTTTGCTGGCCATCTTTGGATTGGTATTTTGCTAAGTATTTGTGAGTATTAATCTCAATTTCGCCCGCGTCAGCCGGCAATGCACCAACCAGCAGTTTAGCAAGCAGTGATTTACCTGAACGGTTTTCACCGATAATGGCAATGGTTTCGCCGCGCTTTACATTTAAATTCACAGGGCCCAGTTGAAATACTTCTGGCCTTTTTAGCCAGCGTTTCTTTTCATTGTGAATAAACGTGAGATCTTTTACCTGCATGATATCCATTACAGCTTCTCCATGTGCAGCGGGTAGTGGCAGCTGTAGCTGTGATCATGAATTTTGCGTACGGCAGGTGTTTGCACACAGGCACGCTGGGCTCGCGGGCATCTAGGGCCTAGTCGGCAACCAATTGGTAAATGCTGAAGGGTTGGAATAGAGCCGCTGAGCGTGGGTAGCAGTGACTTGGGGGGCAAGTCTTTCCTAAAGCTCGGCGCGCTGTCCAGCAGTGCTTTGGTGTAAGGGTGTAACGGGCGCTTTTTGATATGCTTCATTTTACCCGACTCAACGGTCTGACCGGCATATAGAACCGTCATCGAGTGTGACATACTCGCAATTGCCAGCAAGTCGTGGCTCACGAAAAGAATAGATAACGAACGCGTTTGGTTTAGCCGTGTAAAAAGCTTAAGAATTTGTGTTTTAGTCGTGGGCTCCATACCGCGAGTTGGGTCATCAGCAATCAATAATTTAGGCTGTGATACTAACGCCATTGCAATCATAAACTTCTGCCCAATGTCGGCAGGTATTTGGTGTGGAAACGCACTTAAGTAATGTTTGTGGTGCTTTATACCCACTTTATGCACCGTACTAATTGCTATCTTTTTACGCTGCTGTGCACGCTGCCAAAACCAGCTTCCTTGAACAAACTCATCAGGGATACTTTCCTCTAGCTGTTCGCCAAGGGTTGCCGATGGGTCTAAGCTCGCCTGAGGATCTTGGAATACAACGGCAATTTCGCGACGCATTACTTCGCGGCGCTGTTGCACCGACATACTTAATAAATTTTCACCGTTCCAACTCATCCTGTCGGCAGTCAAATTCCATTGATTGGGTAGTGCGCCGCAGATAGCAGAAACAATTAAACTTTTACCCGAACCAGACTCACCCACAAGGGCACGAATTTCGCCGCTACTTACAGATAAGTTAACTTTATCCAGTGCTTTGATAGCGCCTTCACTACTTTGCATTTCTAAGGTGAGATTTTTAATATCAAGCATTGGCATATTAATGACTCACTCTTTTTCGCAGGGCCGAACGCAATCCGTCACCCACAATATTAATGGATAACACCATAAAAAATATTGCCATACCCGGTACGGCTACATTCCAAGGTGCAAGGTAAGCAACGTCTAGGCCGTCGGCTAAAATTACGCCTAATTCCGGTAGGGGAGACTGAGCGCCAAGGTTTAAAAAGCCTAAGGCGGAAATATCTATAACCGCGATGGAAAGCGCAAGGGTACTTTGCACCACCAGCATTTCGGTCATATTAGGCAATATAGAGTGAACGAAGAGTTGCCACTTACTCGCGCCATCGAGTTTAGAGGCCACTATGTATTCTTTTTTCATCTCTGCCCGCACGAAGCTGCGAGTATGGTGCACGAACTGAGGGATAAGCGCCAATGTAATCGCCCACATGCTATTGACCAAACCTGTGCCTAAAATTGCTACAATAATAATGGCAATAAGCAGAGTAGGAATAGCCATTAACGCATCGAGTAAATGGTTAGCAATACTGGAGCGCACTCCTCGCAACATGCCTGCGAAGGTACCAAGACTAACACCCACTAGCATGGCTAGTACGACGGTAATAAACGCTGAACCTAGCGTTATTCGACAGCCATAGATAATGCGGGTAAAAAGATCGCGACCTAACGCGTCGGTACCGAACAGGTGTGAAATAGATCCATTAGTTACCCAACTAGGTGGAATTAATAAGCCGTCTATATTTTGCTCTACTGCGTCGTAGGGCGTAATCAGAGGCGCAAAAACGGCGCACACGACAAACAGCGCGAGCATAATCAGGCCCAACATAGAAATGTGGCTTGCTTTGAAAGAGGCCCACGTCCGCTGCCACGGCGACGGATGGAACTCTTCGTCGTACAAACTAAACTGTGGCACGTTCGTATTTCTCTCTGCTTGGGTCAATCATGCGGTTAAACAAATCGATGAGGATTGTTAAAGTTATAACAACAAAAGATACCGCCATCATTCCAATTCGTAAGGCGGGATAATCCCGTTGGTAAATGGCTTGAATAAGCCAATTCCCGATTCCTGGCCATGAAAACAAGGTTTCGACGATCATCGCATTAGTAATAAGCGTGGTAATTTGAATAGCCATTAGGGGCAATATGGGAAGCAGGGCGTTGCGCAATATATGTCGGAAAAATATTTGCCAGCTTGATAGGCCGCGGGACAAAGCGGCTGCAATGTAAGGTCGGTGCTTTACATCAATAACTGAGCGTCGAGTTATTCTTATCATCGATGCGGTAGCGATAGCGCCGATTGAGATGGTAGGCAATGCAATGTGCGACAGTGCGTCTTTAAACGCCAGAGACTTGTTTTCAATATCAGATAGTAAAATATCGATAAGGATAAAACCCGTAACAGGCTCAATGTCATATAGCAGGCTGATACGTCCAGATATCGGCGCCGCGTCTAACTGCAAACTGAAAATAAGAATGAGTAAAAGGGCAAACCAAAAAACAGGAAAGGAATAAGTAGTAATGCTCACGCTATTAATAAGGTGGTCTGACGTTGAATAGCATCGAATTCCAGCGTAATAGCCTAGCGGAACACCAACGAATAGGGCCATTAGCATAGCGTAGGTTGCTAGCTCTATCGTGGCTGGCATCGCGATGCCTACCTCTTCTCTTAGCGGCAGTCCGGACGTAAAGCTATAGCCCCAGTCACCGGTGAGTAGGTTGCCTACATAATAAAAGAACTGAAAAATATAAGACTGGTCTAGCTTGAACTGCCGCTCTAAGGCTGCACGCTGAATGTCGTTTTCTGGCACTAAGCCCGTTAAGTTTTCCAGTGTGTCACCGGGGAAAAGGTAAGCGAGCGAAAACGAGATAATCGCTAACACCAAAAGGGTTAACACAAATAACGTGCAGTATCTTATGAGAATTTGGATCACAGTGTTTTTTCTACTCCACCAAAGCGTACGCCGCCAAAGGGATTAATTGTCATTCCTTCCAACTCATCTCGGTATGCCTGGTAGCGATAGGCATGGGCTATTGGAACTAACGGAAGGCGTTCATACAGTAATCGGTTTACCTGCCGGTAAATAGCTGTGCGGGCTTCAATATCATCAGTTTGAAGGGCGCTGTTAAGTAATCTATCATAATCTTCGTTACACCACATGGCGCGGTTTGTGCCAGAAGGGATAGCGCCACAGCTTAGCAGCGGGCGATAAAAGTTATCCGGGTCGCCATTATCTGCTGACCAGCCGATAAGCACAGAGTCGTGTAAGCCTTCTTGTAAATGCCGTCTAAAGGTTGTCCAGTCGTAGCTAACAATGGTTGCTTCAACGCCTACATCATTTAAATAACGCTGAATAAGTTCGGCCATTTTAGTGGCATTGGGGTTATAAGAGCGCTCTACAGGCATGGCCCATATTGTCATTGAAAAGCCAGGTTTTATACCTGCATCTGCCAGTAACTTTCGCGCTAAAACTGGGTTATAGGCCGTATCATCAGCATCGTTTTGAAATGCCCAACTTGCTGCAGGAAGAAGGGTCTTAGCTCGCGTTGCGCTGTCAAAGTAAACGGCTTCTAACAGCGTGTTTTTATCAATGGCCACGGCTAAAGCGCGTCTTACATCGGGGTTATCAAAAGGCGGACGCTGAGTATTAAAAGCCCAGAAGCCAACATTCAGCCCTGGCTTTTCAGCGAGTGTAAGATCGTCTCTAGCCCTTATTACCTCAAGCTCTGTTTGAGCGGGAAAGGCAGTGGCGTCGCACTCGCCAGTCATTAACTTAGCCAGTCGTAGTGAGCTGCGTGGCGTAATATCAAAAATAAGCTGTTCAACTACGTGTCGGTCTGTCTTTTTAGAAAGACCATCTGCTATCGCTTCGCTGCTATTTTCACTTTTTGCGTTGGTTTCAATATTCTCAATATCGCGGGTAATGTTTTCATTTTCGGTCAATAACCGGGTGCGCCAATAGTTTTCGTGTCTAAGGTACTTTATGAAATGGTCTTTGCGATAGCTATCAAATTTAAACGGTCCGGTCCCGATGGGAAGCTCATCTATTTTGCTCGGTGTGCCGGCGTTGGCCAACTGAGTAGCGTATTCTTCTGACAATATCACCGCGAAATCTGTCGCTAAATTTGCTAAAAACGAGCTATCGCGATGTTTGAGTGTTATCTCTACACGGTAGCCGTTGATCCGTTCGACAGATTCAATGTTTTGAGCAAGGCCAATACTTTCAAAGTAGGGGTAGCGACCGCCGGACACATAGTGATAAGGGTGTGAGTTTAGTCGCCACCTGTCGATGCTAAATATAACATCGTCGGCGTTAAAGTTTCTTGTCGGCTCAAAATAACGAGTAGAGTGAAACGACACGTCTTTTCGAAGCTGAAAGGCATAGGTTAAGCCGTCATTACTTACAAGCCAGCTACTGGCTAAGCTTGACACAATGCGGCCAGATTCAGGATCGAAATCGAGAAGCCTGTCGTAAAGTTGGTGAGAGGAAGCATCTGACGTTGTGCTTGACGTATCAAGTTGGGGGTTAAACGTCACTGGATTGCTTTCAGAGCAGTAAATAATACCCGTATTGTAAAACGCTTGTTTATTCTGTTTTGCACAGGATGCAACAAGAAGCGCTGTACATAAACATAATGACAAACGCTTTACCAAACTATGGGACATGCTTTACGCCTCGACGCTTTCAGCGGAAGAATCTAGTAAGTTATATTTTTTGAGATAGCCACGCAGCTGATGATATGTCAGGCTCAATTTTTCAGCGGTTTTCTTTTGATTAAACTGACTGTCAGCAAGTGCCTGTTTTATCATATCTATCTCATATTGTTGAGAGCGTTCTTTCAAATCTATGGGATATTCGACAGATTCTTGCTGATTGCTTGGCGTTAAAGGCGTAATGTCAGCGCTTTCTATCACATCTTTTGTATGGTCGGGTTGTGAGGACACGATAGGACTTGCTGACTCAGAAGTGCTTACTCTATCCTTAGTCTTAACTCTACCCTGTGGACGATAAACGGATTCAAAGGGGTCAAGAATGATTTCGTGAACCGGTAGGTGAGGGTTGTTAGTGCGGTAAACGGCGCGCTCAACTACATTTTTCAGTTCTCGAATATTTCCGGGCCAATCGTAATCAAGCAGAGTACGCTTGGCTTTTTCAGTGAAGCCGCTAAAGAGTTCCATCTCCATCTCACGGGCCATATTAATGGCAAAATTTTCCGCTAACATCATGATATCTTCCCGTCGCTCTCGAAGCGGGGGGATGGTAATCACATCGAAGGCTAGCCTATCTAGCAAGTCGGCGCGAAACTCGCCTGCATCGGCAAGGGCAGGGAGATCTTCATTTGTCGCTGCAATAAGCCTTACATCGGTTTTCACCGATTTACTGCCGCCCACGCGTTCAAACTCCCCATATTCGACAACGCGAAGGAGCTTTTCTTGAATTAGACCCGAGGTATTGGCAAGTTCATCGAGAAACAGTGTACCGTTATGGGCGACTTCAAAACGACCTTCTCGCCGTTTCGATGCACCGGTAAATGCCCCGGCTTCGTAACCGAAAAGCTCACTTTCTAAAAGGCTTTCATTTAGGGCTGCGCAATTCAGCTTGATATAGTTTTGGTCCCAGCGCTTAGATAAGAAGTGAAGACGCGCTGCAATCAGTTCTTTACCTGTACCTCGCTCTCCTATCACAAGGACCGGTTTATCTAACGGTGCTATTTGTGAAATTTGCTCTAGCACTTCTAGAAAACTGTTCGCTTGACCTAGCAAATTGTCTTGCTGACGATACCTACTCATTAAAAACCTCAAAAGTTAGTCATTTCGACCAATTAGTAGTGTAGAACAAAAAATATTGAGAAACGAGCATTATTTGAACTTATAAAAACGGTATGAAAAATAGCGACTTAGCGTAAAGGTAGAGTTGGCAAGCATATTGAATACGATTAATACCAAGAGTAATCTATTTATCAAGTGTGGTGTTTTTTAACACTTACCATTTTTAGCAAGAGGTAATTATTATGGGTATCTTCTCGCGTTTTACAGATATTGTGAATTCGAATATTAATGCGATTTTAGACAAAGCCGAAGATCCTGAAAAAATGGTTAGATTAATCATTCAGGAAATGGAAGACACATTGGTTGAGGTGCGCTCAGCGTCGGCGAAAACCTTGGCCAATAAAAAAGAAATAGCCAATCAAATTGCGAAGTACGAAAGCGATGCAAGTGATTGGGAAGCAAAAGCAGAACTTGCTTTAAGTAAAGATAGAGATGATTTAGCGCGAGCAGCACTGCAGGAAAAGAAAAAGTCTGCAGAAGCCGCAGAGACGTTAAGTAAAGAGCTTGCAATTGTTGAAGAGCAAATCAGCAAGCTTCAAGATGAAATTGGTCAGCTTCAAGATAAACTGGCTGACGCGAAGAGTCGTCAAAAAGCCATTATCATGCGCCAGAAAACGGCTAGTTCTCGTCTTGAAGTGAAAAAGACGTTGGACAGCACTAAAGTAGATAATGCAATGGGACGCTTCGAACAATACGAGCGTAAAATTGATGATCTTGAGTCGCAGGTTGAAGCCTATGACTTGGGCAAGAAAACCTTACAAGATGAGTTTGCTGAGCTAGAAGCCAGTGATAAAGTTGAAGACGAACTGGCTGCACTTAAAGCAAAAGTAAAAGGTGCAAATAAAAGCACCGAAAAATCAGAATAAGAAAAATAGGGTGTACCCTTTATATGCCAAACGCAGCAAAGGGTAAATACATCAGGGTTTGAGGAGAGATTGAGATGGATGAAGGTATAATAGCAATGCTGGTGATGCCCCTTGTGGTTTTCACAATATTTGTTGCTCCCATTTGGCTAATTCTACATTATCGCAGCAAAAAGCAAGTCAATCAGGGCCTTAGCGCTGAAGAGCATGCGTCGTTGAAAAACTTAGCAGAGCAAGCCGAAAAAATGAGCGAGCGCATTGAAACGCTAGAAGCCATTTTAGATAGTGAGGCGCCTGAGTGGAGGAATAGAGCATGAGAAATGGTAAACAGCTCTACCGAAACCCAGAGAATGCGCGTATTGCAGGTGTGTGTTCAGGCGTTGCAGAATACTTCGGTTTAGAAACATGGCTAGTAAGAATTTTAGTCGTTACCGGGTTCTTTTTATTAGCCGGGCCGTTCATTTTTGTCGCTTACATTGCCGCTTGGTTTATTCTAGATAAGAAACCTGCGGGATTAAACGAGGCGCCAACGCCCCCAGTTTTTTCTCGGGGAAAAGGCTGGACTAACCCAAACAACGGTCAGGTTAAAAGCCCAAAGGTGGAGGTGAAAACCAAAGTCTGGCAAGCCGGCGAGCCACCTAAACAAGCGTTTCACGATATTCGAAATCGTTTCGAAAAAGCGGAAGAGAGACTTCGCAAAATGGAGACCTACGTTACATCTCGCGAATATCAACTTAATAAAGAAATTAGCCGCTTGTAACCCCCTTCAAAATTCTCTGCTATAAGCAATGAAAGCCGCTTTTTAATAGCGGCTTTTTCTTTAAAAATCAGCTGCTTTTGTTGTTAATGTAAAATTTCTGTTACAGTTAAATCTTTACCCCCATTGCGCATTTGTCTTTTACAAGCGGCTAATTTCATTAGACTGATAGGTAAGTTTTTTAAACCTTATTGGTTACAGAAGTTATGCCAAAATCAACGCAATACCAGTCGAGACAATCTGATGAAAATGGGGTCATTCATTGGTCAGATGAAGAGAACCAAATTTGGTCGGAACTGTACGAAAGACAAATTCCGCTGGTAAAAGAAAGAGCATGCCAAGAGTACTTAGATGGGCTAGACCTGTTAAAGCTTAACGAAAAGAAAATTCCACAGCTGCCTGATATCAACAAGGTACTAATGGAAAAGACCGGTTGGCAAACGGCTGAAGTGCCCGCCTTAATCAACTTTGGCGAGTTTTTTAGGTTACTGGCTAACAAACAGTTTCCAGTTGCCACCTTTATTCGCTCCAGAGAAGAGTTTGACTACCTGCAAGAGCCCGACATTTTTCACGAAGTATTTGGGCACTGCCCGCTGTTAACCAACCCAGCGTTCGCGCACTTCACACATACTTATGGGAAACTAGGACTGGCGGCGAGCAAAGAAGACCGGGTATATTTGGCGCGGCTGTATTGGTTTACCGTCGAGTTTGGCCTAGTGAGAGCGAAAGAGGGGCTTAAAATATATGGTGGCGGTATCTTATCTTCGCCGGGAGAGACCATTTACGCGTTAGACAGTGATGCACCGTTGCGTAACCCACTTACTGCAGTTGATGCGCTGCGAACGCCGTATCGCATTGATATTATGCAGCCGCTTTATTATATCCTACCTGAATTCGACCACTTATTTGAATTGGCCGAAATGGATATTATGGCGTTGGTTGAAGAGGCTAAATCTCTGGGGTTATTTTCCCCACTTTTCCCGCCTAAAGAGAAAAAAGCGAGCTAACACTATTGTTAATTAAATGTGTTTTATATAGGATGCCGCTCGTTGTAGTGGCATTTTTTTTAGGCCCGATTTTACTTATCGCTCGTGATTACCTCGCTCTTGCCACTACCAATTTTAACCTTCTGTAACATTTATCTTGTTATCTTTTTGTAAAAGTATGATACTCTGTACATATATGTTTACAAAATAGCTATAATACCCTATGCGTCTAGAAATCAGTTGTCAGGATCGTCTTGGTATTACTCAAGATGTGTTAGATATTCTCGTAACCAAAGAAATAGATTTACGCGGTATAGAAATCGATCCCGCGGGAAAAATTTTCCTTAATTTTCCCAATATTGAATTTGCCGACTTCCAGCATCTCATGCCACAAATTCGCCGTATCGACGGTATTGATGACGTGAAGACCACGCTTTTTATGCCTGGTGAACGTGAAAAGAATCAGCTTTCAGCAATTTTAAGAACGCTGCCTGACCCTGTATTTTCCATTGATGCCAAGGGAAACATCGTGCTGTGCAACGAAGCGGTAAGCGCGGGCTTAGAAATGCCGACTAGCGACATTGAAGGCACAGAAATTAGTGAAGTCGTAAAAGGGTTTAACTTTACTAAGTGGATGGACGGAAAATCGCCGGGCCCGCAGTCGTCAAAGGTTAAGTTTATTCAGCAAGATTATCTTGCTGATATGTTGCCTATTACCGTACCAGACGGCGATAAAAATATGATTATGGCCGGTGCAGTGGTCATATTGAAATCTGAAATGCGTTTGGGCCAGCAATTTACTGCTTTCCATCAGTCGCCTACGGATAGTTTTGACCGCTTTATTGCGCAGTCACCGTTTATGAAACGCGTGGTGCATGAAGCTAAACGCATAGCCGATTTAGATGCCCCTATTCTTATTTTTGGTGAAACAGGAACAGGGAAGGAAATGATTGCGCGTGCGTGTCATCAATCTAGCCGTCGAAGTGAAGGTGCATTTTTGGCACTAAACTGTGCGTCATTACCCGATAGCGTGGCGGAGACCGAGCTTTTTGGTTATGCGGCAGGCGCGTTTAATCAGCCGAATGCTAAAGTTGGACTTTTAGAGCAGGCGAAAGGCGGCACCCTGTTGCTCGATGAAATTGCTGACATGTCCTCACAGCTTCAGGCTAAATTGCTACGGGTTTTAGAAGACGGTGAATTTAGACGCGTAGGCGATGCCGAGCCGGTTAAAGTGGACGTACGCTTTATTTGCACTACCTGTCGAGACTTAGGTCAGCTGGTTGAGGAGGGGCGATTTAGAAAAGAGCTCTATTATCGCCTTAATGTACTTAGCTTGGTCATGCCATCATTAAAAGACCGCAGGCAAGATATCGTGCCCCTTGCCGAATCGTTTATTGTGCAGCACAGCACAAAACTGGGAAGACGACCGGCGAAGCTTAGTAAGTCATGTGTCGACTTTTTGCAGCAGTATCCGTGGCCTGGTAACGTGAGACAGCTACAAAATGCCCTTTATCGCGCACTGTCGCTGCTGGATGGTAAAGAAATTACTAAAGAAGATATTCAGCTTCCCAGCTGTGCACCTAGCGTAACCTACATTGACGAGAACTTTGAAGGTACCTTAGATGAGGAAGTTAAAAAGTTTGAAAAAGACTTGCTAAAACGCTTATACCCCTCTTATCCAAGTACCCGTCAGTTAGCGAAAAAGCTTGGTTTAAGCCACACGGCGATTGCTAACAAACTTCGTGAATACGGTATTAATAAAGCAACCGTGAAGTTGTAATTACAAAGGCCGGCGAGCGAGCGTTTATTGCGCTGCGTTATGATAACGCGGGGTTTACGGGTGCTAGCTCGCACGACTTATTTCAACGTCAAACGGTAACTGCCGACCATTTAGCTACAAATAAAATAATGAATAGGTAAATAGGTCGGAACACCGGCACATGGCTTTTCGCTGTACGTTAACCTCTCTACACGCCTTAATTTGCGTGTTACGAAAAATTTACAATCAACGCAAAGCTAGTGAGATAAAGCGGCGCGTACCTTATTAACGCTTACTGCCGTACACCCTTTCTTACAGGCCAATAAAACTTCGTCACTGTAAGTCTTCTCACCTATACCAACTAGTGGCATAACTGTACTTACGCATTTGTATAAAGTGTTGGCGTGCTTGTGCGCTCGTTATTGAGTCTGTAGTGAGCGTTAAAAAATATGAAAATAGCCATGCCTGCCAACCGTTTTCGAGGAAAGAAGAATGAAGTTAGCAACCTATAAAGATGAAACCCGAGATGGCTGCCTAATGGTGGTGTCGAAGGACCTTTCTCGAGCATGCAGTGCACAAGACATTGCAAAAACAATGCAGGATGCGTTGGACAATTGGAAGGAAGTTGCGCCACAGCTTCAGATGAAATACCAGGCACTTAATGAGCAAAGCTGCGAAAGCGTGACTTTTGATGAGTCTCGCTGCGAATCGCCGTTGCCAAGAGCATACCAATGGGCAGATGGCAGTGCGTACGTAAATCATGTGGAACTGGTAAGAAAAGCACGTAATGCAGAAATGCCTGAAAGCTTTTGGACGGACCCACTGATGTATCAAGGCGGGTCTGATGATTTTATCGGACCAAAAGACGACATTATCCTTCCTAACGATGACTGGGGAATTGATTTTGAAGGTGAAGTGGCAGTGGTTACCGACGACGTACCGATGGCATGCACACCGGATAAAGCATCAGAGCGAATTCGCCTTATTATGTTGGTCAACGATGTATCCCTTAGAGGTCTTATCCCGGGGGAATTAGCGAAAGGGTTCGGCTTTTTCCAATCAAAGCCTGCGTCAAGCTTTTCACCAGTAGCGGTAACGCCAGATGAATTAGGAGACGCGTGGAAAGACAACAAAGTGCATTTGCCGCTGCGTTCAACCTATAACGGTGAACTGTTTGGTAAGCCTGAAGCCGGTCAAGATATGACCTTTGATTTTGGACAGCTTGTTGCTCATGCAGCAAAAAGCAGAAACTTAGGGGCAGGGGCTATCATTGGTTCCGGTACTGTGTCGAACAAACAGGGAACTGACTATGGTTCTGCGATAGCAGAAGGCGGTGTGGGTTATTCGTGTATTGCCGAAGTACGTATGATTGAAACCATTCGCGACGGTAAGCCTTCAACGCCATTCATGCAATTTGGCGACCGAATTCGTATTGAAATGCTTGATGAAAACGGGAACTCAATATTTGGCACTATAGAACAACAGGTAAAACCACTTAGCTAAAATAAGTAGTGGTAACAGCCGCTGATCTAATGAGCCGCATTGCGCGCATGTTGCGAGCAGCGGCAATTAGCCTGATTTAAGGCGTTAAACACTACGATGACCCAGCGCAATGTAAAACAGGCGAGGTAATACCATGAGTATTAAACTTTATGGCTACTGGCGTTCAACCGCCTCTTATCGTGTGCGAATAGCACTAAATTTAAAAGGTGTTGAATATGACTATGTGCCCGTACACTTGGTAAATAATGGTGGGGAGCAGCATAGTAGTGAGTATTCACAGCTGAATCCTGCTCACTTGGTCCCAACGCTGGTCGACGATGATGAGGACATCATTCTCAACCAGTCCTTAGCGATCATTGAATACCTTGATGAGCGATATGAGAGTGAGTATCGTCTTATCCCTGAGCATCGGACAGAACGGGCAAGGGTGCGAGCGTTGGCGCAAGATATTGCCTGCGATATACAGCCTATTGGAAACCTTCGCGTGTTAAATGCGTTGAAAGGAAATTTTGAAGCATCACAGGATGATGTGGCTAAGTGGGCAGCCCATTGGATAACCCTTGGGTTTGACGGTATCGAAAAAAGGCTGCAGACCCAAGCGGGTAAGTTTTGCTTTGACTTTAATGTTACGCTTGCAGATATCTGTTTGGTGCCGCAAGTTTACAACGCTCAGCGGTTTAACGTAGACATGAGCCGCTACCCGCTTATTAGCAAAATAGCAAAAAACTGTAACGAGATTGACGCATTCAAAAACGCAATGCCTGAAAATCAAGTAGACGCCAATTGAGTGGAAGGGGCAGAATATGTACTCTGACCCCCAAACTTGAGCTACTGACGTTTAATGGGAAGCTCGGTGGTATTTTTAACCTGCTTCAATGCAAACGTTGAGCTTAGGTGGTCAACGAGAGGCAGGTGCGTTAATTTAGTCTTAAGCAAAAACTCATATTCTTCAATGCTCTCTACGATCACTTTTAGCAAGTAATCTTTTTCACCACTGGTGGTGTGGCACTCGACAATTTCATCAATGTTTTGTACCGCACTTTCAAAATCAGTGAGCGAGTCACCGTCGTGGTTTTTCAACGTAACGTAAATAAAAACCGATACACCTAAATTAAGCTTTTTGCTATTGAGCAAGGTGACTTTACCGAGAATAATGCCATCGGCTTCCATCCGCTTTACCCGTCTCCAACAAGGGGTATGAGATAATCCTACGCGTTGGCTTAGGTCGGCCATAGACACCGTGGCGTCTTGTTGAAGAACGCGTAAAATCTCACGGTCAAATTTATCCAATTTCATTAACACTGTTTCCGTCGCTTTTATGATGTTTATTATATATCAAAAAAAATTCTAGGATAGCTATCCTAGAAAAATTGTATTCAATTATTATGCGTTTCAGTTTGTAAATGTCATTAACAAACTTTGCAACGCCTGTCCTCAGGACAATCAGATACACTTGGCAAAATGTTGGTGATCTTTGCGAAGCCCGCAAGTGTAACGCAAAACATCATCAGACTCTCATTTCACCCCAAGTGGATGGTGTGTACTTTTCGTGACAGCGCCATCTTGGGAAAGTTTTAAATCACCACAGTTGTAATAGGGAAAATATGTCAGTTTTTGATCACCCAGAGTTCGATAATCATGAACATGTTGCGTTTTATCACGATGAAGAAGCGGGCCTGAGTGCCATTATTGCTGTACACAATACGAATCTGGGCCCTGCGCTTGGCGGCTGTCGTATGTGGCCTTACGTAAATAGTGGTGAAGCGCTAACTGACGTATTGAGACTTTCAAAGGGCATGACCTATAAAGCCGCCATGGCGAACCTTGAACTTGGTGGTGGCAAATCTGTCATTATTGGCGACCCTCGAAAAGCCAAAACGCCAGAAATGATGAAAGCCATGGGTAAGTTTGTAGAGTCGTTGGGGGGTAAATACTTTACGGCTGAAGATTCTGGTATCTCAGTAACCGACTTACAAACCATGGCAACCGAGTCAGATTACATCGCAGGGGTACACGCAAAGTACCACTACGCGGGTGAGGTGCCCGATGGCAACCCTGCACCTTCAACGGCGTACGGTGTGTTTGTTGGCTTAAAAGCCACAGTAGAGTATGGCCTTAAGCGCAGCTTAGAGGGCGTAAGTGTGGCTATACAAGGTATGGGGCACGTTGGTTATCGCCTTGCTAAGCATCTTCATGAACATGGCGCAAAACTCTATGTTGCCGACATTTATCCTGAAGGGGTAGAGAAAGCCGTATCTGAACTTGGTGCAACAGCAGTAGCGCCAGAAGAAATCTTAAGTTTAGATGTAGATGTTCTCGCTCCATGTGCATTAGGTGCAGCTATTAACGACCAAACTTTGCCTCTAATAAAAGCTAAGGTTATTGCAGGGGCGGCTAATAATCAGCTGGCTCGCGAGGACATGGGTGAGTTATTGCAGCAAAGGGGTATTCTTTACGCGCCAGACTATGTGATTAACGCAGGTGGTGTTATTGATATCTTCCACCAACGTATGGAAACGAGTTCAAACGAAGCGTTGCGCGCACATATTGAGCAAATCGGCGAGACACTGAAAGAAATTTATACCCGTGCAGAGCAAGAGGGGGCGGCGACTAACCGCGTAGCAAACCTTATTGCCGAAGAGAGATTTAATTTAAAGGGTTGAAAACTCAGAGCCAAATAGTCATAATGCGCCCCGCACTCAAGCAGGGGCGAATGACTTTGCTTTGAATGCAGTTTCTATGGTGGGCTTTTGGTCCTCCCGCAATGATACTCTGTGAACTCGGTCAGGCCCGGAAGGGAGCAGCCGCAGCAGACGACTCATGTGCCGGGATGTGGCTGGAGGCCCGCCACCCAAACTTCCTTATTCGCTAATCTCTTTGTTTTTTTCTGTTTCATCCAAATACTTTATTGCTTTACTGATAGCGTGCTCAACGTTCATTTCCATTTGATTTCGCTCGCTCTGTGGTAAGTAAAACGCCATATCAACTTCATACCGAATATAGCGGGGCGGCACTTGGTTTAATGCCAAGCAGCATAAATCGGCCAAGTAGTCTGGACTTTTACTTCCATCTAACCCTAGTTTGTTGATTCGCTCGAGTACCAAGTGCTCGTAATAATTATGAATGTCGTCATCTAGCTTCATGTTCCCTACCTTTCTTATTTTCTCTGCGACACATGTTTATTTGTCGTCTTTTTAGTGAGCAATATATACGTCATTGTTAGATGTGTGTATTGAACGGACACATTTTTATGCACGTAAAGCGTTCGGCTCTGACCTTAGCTATATATCCTTATAATGTATAGCTTGTATTCTGTGGATGTCGAGACATCGGTGCTAGAATTGCGCGCACATTGAAAAAGTTATCAATAAACACGCGTTGGTTTCTCTTCATCTTGATGTAGGAATGAAAACGGTTTATCGAGTGTATAGCGCTTAATAAATAGAGTGATAAGGCAAAAACGACATGAAAAAGAACATAGAGCCCTGCTATTACGGCGATTATTTGCAATTAGATAAAATATTAGGGGCCCAAGACTTACAAAGTGAAAAATACGGTGATGGAGCTCACGAAGAAATGCTCTTTATCATTGTGCATCAGGTTTATGAGTTGTGGTTTAAACAAGTCCTTCACGAACTTAACGCGGTAATTGATACATTCAATCAAGAGTCGGTAAAAGATCAGCAACTTACGCTGGTGGTACACAGACTGCAGCGCATAATTCAAATTCAAAAGTTAATGAATGACCAGATTGCCATTATGGAGACCATGACGCCTCAGCAATTTCTTTCATTCAGGGACTATCTGGTTCCCGCTTCAGGTTTCCAAAGTATTCAGTTTAAACGGTTAGAAATATCCCTTGGCTTAAAGCGAGAGTTTCGCATTGATTTTGATAAGCAAAGTTTCTACAACCGTTTAACTGATAAAGACAGAGCATTATTAGAAAACCTCGAAAATAAACCTAGCCTGTTTGAATTGGTTGATAAGTGGCTGTCTCGAATGCCATTGCTAAAAACAGAGGATTTTGATTTTTGGCAGTATTATAAAGATGCGGCTGACGAAATGTTGAAAGATGATCATCACACCGTCTCAACCAGCGACATGTTGTCTGATTCAGAAAAGCGACAAGAGATAAAAGACTTGCAAGCGACCATGGAAAACTTCGACGCGTTGTTTAATGAAACGCAGTTCGAAAAGTTAAGAGGCGAGGGCAAGTTTCGTTTAAGTCATAAGGCCTTACTATCAGCACTGTTTATTAAGCAGTACTCAGAAGAACCAATCTTTAATCTACCTTTCCAACTTATTACTGCGTTAACCGAAATAGACGAGCAGTTGACAATCTGGCGTTATCGTCACGCTATGATGGTTCAGCGCATGTTAGGGACCAAAATAGGGACAGGGGGCTCATCAGGCCATCATTATCTTAAGAAGACCACAGAATCCAACCGTATTTACTTAGACTTCTTTAATATGGCGACCTTTCTATTACCAAAAAGTGCTTTGCCGGATTTACCAGAATCCGTTCGTCGACGGTTAGGGTTTTATTTGCAATAGGTTGTGATATTCGAATGCATTGCCTGACTTGCCAGAGCCTGTAAGAAAGCAGTTGGGCTTTTATCTACAATAAATCTACATTCGAAAAAATGCATTTAAATTATATATTTAGTGAAAATAAGGGCCGGTTCAACCGGTCATCGCTCAAAAGGATTGTTTCGTCGCAAGTTGCGTATAAATGAGTTGATTACTTCGCTTTGGTTGGTCAATTATCCTTTCGGATAAAATTTATTATATTTAATAAATACAAAGGTTTAGGTTGGCTTAATTGAATTTTCATAAAAGCTTAATACTAGATCATGACTAACCAGGGAATACGTACATGTATCAAATCAAGAGAAGTGCAGTTGCATTAGCCGTTGCACTATCAATTGGTGCAACCGCACCAGCTATGGCAAACAACACAAATGGTTCCATTCAAGGAACCTCTATTCAAGTAGATGGTAGCAGTATCTCAAACGTTACTATCACCATTGAAAACTTAGACACAGGTCTTACACGTTCTGTACAAAGTGATGAGTCAGGGGATTTCCGCTTTCCATTACTTCCAGCGGGTAACTACAAAGTAACAGCAGAGAAGAATGGTTTTCGCACCACGATCCAAGACTCTGTAAAAGTAGGTATTAGCGGCAAAACAAACCTAGATATGCGTCTTGCAAGTGATGATGTTGAACGCATTGAAGTTACAGGTTCAACCATCGCGATGGTTGACGTTACAAGCTCAAGTACTGGTATCGTAGTAGATAGCGTTACGCTAGATAGAGTACCGGTTCCTCGTAACCTAACTTCCGTTGCGCTATTAGCGCCTGGAACGACTCAAGGCGACTCAGCCTTTGGTGATTTGCCTTCCATTGGTGGTGCATCGGTTGGTGAAAATGGTTATTACATTAACGGTTTGAACATTACTAATTTCCGTACCGGAGTTGGTTCGAGTGAGCCACCGTTTGATATGTACGAAACGTTTGAAGTTAAAACGGGTGGGTATTCAGCAGAGTTTGGGCGAGTAACAGGCGGTGTTATTAACGCTAAAACAAAAAGTGGTACTAACGAGTTTAAAGCTGGCGCCAACTTCTACTGGGAGCCAGACGCACTTCGTGAACAACGAGATTCTTCACGCAATAACGTAAATAGCCTATACCGAATTGATAACACGCAGGATGAAGTTGATGAGTGGGATGTCAACGTATGGGCAAGTGGTGCACTCATAGAAGACAAGTTGTTCTTCTATGCGCTATTTAACCCTCGTTCAGCAGAAAATAACTACACAGGTGAGCAAACTAGTACCTCAGAAGGTGTACGTCAAAATGGTTACTTTGAAAAAGATGACGATGCATTCTGGGTAGCGAAACTAGACTGGTATGTTACTGAAAACAACATTTTAGAAATAACAGCTTTCTCTGATGAGCGCTCAACAGAAATTACTACTTATGACTCTGTTGATGGTGGAGATTTTACAAACGGCCGCGTCGGTTATGAAGACGAGGGCGGCTTGAACTATACCGCTAAATGGACGAGCATTATTAATGATGACTTCTCAATCTCTGCGCAGTACGGTATTAACAAACAAGACCGAACAGTGCGAAGCGAATTAGACGGCAATCCGGTCGTCTATTACCGCTATGACAGCACAGCAGCGTTTGTTCCAACAAATACATGGGCTAACTTCACTGCAGAGCAAGGCGATGATGAACGTGAAGTTATGCGATTGGATGCAGATTGGTATGCGGGCGACCACTCAGTACGATTTGGCGTTGACTACGAAAAGCTAACTTCAAATAGTAATACTATCAACTCGGGTGGTGCTTACTATTTGTACTATGTTAACGACAGTGACCCTGCGAACGAAGAAATTTACCAAGTTCGTCACCGTGACTATAACGTTGGTGGTCAATTTGATTCTGAAAACTTCGCTTTTTATGTCCAAGATCAGTGGCAAGTTACTGACAACTTGGTTATCAACGCAGGTCTTCGTAACGATACGTTTGAAAACTTTAACGCTGACGGTGAGTCTTTTGCCAAACTCGACAACCAGTGGGCACTTCGTTTAGGTGCGGTATGGGACGTATTTGGTGATGGAGAGACCAAAGCATGGGCGAGCTACGGCAGATACTATTTACCTATCGCGGCAAATACGAATATTCGTTTAGCAGGTGCGGAAACGTACACACAAGAATACTACGAGTTTGAAGGCTTTGCTGATGAAGCGCTGGGTATTCCTAATCTAACGGGCGCTAAAACACAGCCTGATGATGTGTTTGCAGACGGCACGGCAAAATCACCTGATGAGATCGTAGACCAAAACCTTGATTCTATGTACTCAGATGAGTTTATCGCTGGTTACCAGTTCCAATTAAATGATGAGTGGAGTATGTCAATTCAAGGTACATACCGTGAATTGTCTACCACTATCGAAGACATGGCAATCGATGCGGCTGTTATCGAATGGGCTGCAGCGAATGGCTACGGTGACGTATCTGACATCTGGGATGGTTTCCACCAATATGTACTAACAAATCCTAATTCTGATATGCGCATCGGTACTACTGAGTTGCCGGGCGCTGAAGGTGAGTTAGTTTATATGGACTTGTCTGCTGAAGAATTGGGTTACCCAGATTCAATTCGTAAGTATGCAGCTGTTGATTTTATGTGGCAGAGAGCATGGGACGGTGTGTGGATGCTTAACGCCGCATATACATGGTCACATAACTGGGGTAACAACGAAGGTTACGTGCGTTCAGATAACGGTCAGGATGATGCAGGTTTAACGACGTTATTTGACCAACCAGGACTACTTGATAACGCCTATGGTGACTTGCCAAATGACAGACGTCATCAGGTTAAACTTTACGGTGCTTATGCAGTGACTGAAGATTTAACCCTTGGTGCAAACCTTCAGTTTTGGACCGGTCGCCCAATCAATGCGTTTGGTTATCACCCGACAGATACTTTTGCTCAGGCGTATGATTCAGAGTCATTCTTTGCCGGTGGTGAGCCAGCGCCTCGAGGTTCTCGTGGCCGAACAAGCAGCTACTACTCTATCGACGTTTCTGCATCTTATAATATCGATATTGGCGAAGACCAAACATTGGTAGTGCGCGCGGATATTTTCAACCTTCTCAACAACGATCGCGTAACAGAAGTTAACGAGATTTATGATGATGAAAGCTCAGCTGATCCAACAAACCCAGATGTGAACCCAAATTACGGTCTACCGACTGCGTGGCAAACACCTAGATACGTTCGTTTTAGCGTAAATTACTCGTTCTAATTAAAGGGTAGAGCAGAGATTTAAGGATAGGGCGTGGGTATACTTTAGTTGTATATTCCGCCCTTTTTGCCCAGTAGTACACAAAGTGAGCAGTGTGGTTATTTAATGCGCCTTAAATGTTAAATGTAAGTTAATATTTACAAAAGAAGGTAAAAAGACGAAAAAAAATTGAACTTTTACAGAACACCCGTCTGATCCCAGTTGACCGTTCGCTTAGGATGTGGTTATTATCAAAGTGAGGCTTTGACCTTACTAATAATAATTCGTTATATAAACGATTTAAGAAACACACACTAAGAGTTTTAGTGGTCCAGGGAGACAATACATGTTTACAAACTCTAAGCTGGCTAAGTCAGTGAAGCTAGCGTGCGCATTCGGTGCTGCATCAACTATCGGCTTCACTGGTGCAGTTAACGCACAGGAAACCGAAGAAGCAGCGGACGCAGTAGAAAAAATCGAAGTAACAGGTTCTCGTATCCGTCGTACCGACATTGAAGGTGCGAACCCAGTTACTGTTATGTCACGTATCGATATTGAACGTTTCGGCGTAACTTCAATCGGTGACGTTCTTCAAGCTATCCCTTCAGCAGGTTCTGCTATTAACACCAATAACAACAATGGTGGTAATGGTACAACGACCATTAACATCCGTGGTATTGGTTCAAACCGTACACTTGTTCTTGTTAACGGTAAGCGTTGGGCGCCAGGTCTTGGTGGGTCTGTTGACCTTAACAACATCCCTGCAGCAATTATCGAGCGTATTGAAGTACTTAAAGACGGTGCTTCTGCGGTATACGGGTCTGACGCAGTTGCTGGTGTTGTAAACATCATTACTCGTCAGGACTTCGAAGGTGTTCACGCATCTGGCTACATGGGTCAGTACGATGAAGGCGACGGCAACAAAGAGCAGTGGGATATCGGTTTCGGTACCTCTAATGATAAAGGTAACGTTTACTTCAACATCTCTTACGTTGAAGAAGAGCCAACGTTTGCTGGCGATCGTGAAATTTCAGCGGTTCCTGTATTTGGCGCGCCTACTGGTTACGGCGGTTCATCAGGTACGCCTAATGGTCGTTTCTGGTACTTCGATGATGAAGCCAATTCTTTCAACGTTCAAAACGACGGCAACGGTGGCCTAATCCCTTGGACTGGTAGTAGCGCGTTTAACTTCGCACCACTTAACTACCTTTCAACGCCTCAAGAACGTACCAACATTTATTCTCAGGGGCGTTATGAGTTAACTGATAACGTTACTGTTAACGTTACTGGTTTCTACGGCAACCGTCGTTCATCTCAGCTTTTAGCGCCTACACCACTATTCGTAGGTAATGCTGCAGGTACTACTGGTATCACAATTGCGGCTAACAACCCATACAACCCAACAGGTCTAGACCTGACTGATGCAGCTGGTTTCGGTGAAGCAAACAGCTTGTTCTTTGCTGGTCGTCGTATGCTAGAAGCTGGTTACCGTCAGTTTTCTCAGAACGTTGACCAATTCCAGTTCAATGGTGGTTTTGAAGGCGTTATCGAATTAGGTGACAAAGAGTTCTTCTGGGACGCGAATTACACCTACGCTGACATCACGCAAAACACCATGACTGATGGTCTTCTTAACATGGACCGTGTTGCGCTTGCACTAGGTGATGTTGACGCGTGTAATAATTCTGATGACGGTTGTGTGCCGTTGAACTTCTTTGGCGGTGCAACAGCAATCGGCGAAGGTACAATTACTCAAGACCAGCTTGATTACATTCAGTTTACTGCACAAGATGCGTTGAACTCTTCTCTAGAAAGCTACACAGCTAACCTTTCTGGTGAAATCATGGAACTACCTGCGGGTTACCTTGCTTTCGCAACTGGTTATGAGAAGCGTTGGCAGTCAGGTTTCGACCAGCCGGATGCACTAATAGCAGCGGGTATTACTTCTGGTAACTCTCGTCAGCCGACTTCAGGTTCTTTCAGTGTTGAAGAATTCTATCTAGAACTTGCAGTACCTCTACTTTCAGACATGCCTGGTGTAGAGCAACTAGACCTAGAACTAGCGACTCGTTACTCTGACTACAGCAACTTTGGTGACACAACTAACTCTAAAGTTGGTCTTAAGTGGCGTGTTAATGAAGACCTAATCGTACGTGGTACATGGTCTGAGGCATTCCGTGCGCCATCGCTATCTGAACTGTTCTTAGGTAACAGCGATAGCTTTGTAACATTACAAGATCCTTGTAATGGTGGTGAAGCTGGCAATCCAAGTGCACCAGGTTGCGCGGGTATCCCAGCGGCTTACGAACAGCCTAACCCACAAATCCGAACTACTGTTGGTGGTAATGCGGACCTACAGCCTGAAGAAGCTGAAAGTTTCACCTACGGTGTTGTTTACTCGCCAGCTCAAGTTGAAGGCTTATCAATTACGTTTGACGTTTTTGATATCGAAGTTGACAATGCTGTTTCGACAGTAGGCGCTCAAAGTATTCTAGATGCATGTGCTGAGACAGGTACACAGTTCTGTTCACTTATCGAACGTAACTCTGGTGGTGTTGTAACTGAACTATTCAACGGTCTAGTAAACCTTGGTGGTCAAACAACATCAGGTTTCGATTATAACGTTGCTTATAACTTCGAAACTGAATATGGTGATTTCCGTCTTAACTGGGATGGTACTTACGTAGACGAACGTACTACTATCATCGTAGACCCTGTATCAGGTGAAACAATCACTGAAAACGACGCTGGTCGTGCGTTTGACCGTGATGTAATTCCACGTCTACGTACTAACCTGTCTGTAACTTGGATGTACGAAGATTGGACTGCGAACTACTTAGTACGCTTTATCGGTCACACTACTGAAGCTTGTTCGTTCGATGACGATACGGATGAAAATGGTAACTACCTAGAAGATACACTATGTAGCGATCCTGGTGAGACTACATTTGATGACGATGGTAACCTAGTGAAAAATAGCTTTAACGAGCTAGAAGACATGGCTTATCATGATGTTTCTGTAGGTTATGCAGTAACTGACAACCTACGCCTGACGCTTGGTGTTAACAACCTTTGGGATGCTGATCCAGAAGTTTCGTATACCACATTTGCTAACAGCTTTGACCCGTCAATGTACGAAATCCCTGGAAGATTCTTCTACGGTCGTGTAAATCTTGAGTTCTAATTCACACGCTGGATAGGAATGTTAAGACTGAAAAAAAGGCCTCGTTAGAGGCCTTTTTTGTAGGAGATTGTTGTGAGTAGTGTCGAAATATACCTAGCAAAGGCTGACTCGTATTTTCAAGTTAAGGATCTGAAGAAAGCCTATGAAAGCCTTAAAATAGCTGGCGAACTAGGCCATGTTTATGCCGCATTAGACTTTGCCTACCATCAAGCTGCTACTGATGCCTATGCCGCACTTACTTATTTAAGTTGCGTTCCCGTTAAAACACACCCCACTATTAAATTCCACCGCTTGTTAATAGACCGCTTCTATGCGGCTCAAAAGATGAATAGAGCGATAATTAACGAGCTTTATAATTTAGTGAGCGAAGGGCATGCGGAATCTTTAATCGTGTTACTTAGCTGGACTCAGCATAACGAAAAAGTGTTCTCATATTTGAAACAACAGCTTTTCAATGCCAAACCAGCCATCCACGACCAATTATTTTCTGAATATAATCATTCTGCTACTTATCACTCTGAACAAGTAAAATTAGACTTGATTATAGAAGCCGTTGAAAGTAAACAGGCCAAATTATCAACGGCGCGGGTGGATTATCTGGATAATGAAAAAATAGTCCGTGTTATGCCTGACGCTCTCAGTCCTTTTGAGTGTGCTTATATGAAAACGCGATATTCGGGTCTTCTTCAGCCATCAATGGTATTAAACCCCATTGATGGTACGCCGATGAGAGATGATATAAGAACCAGTGAAGTCGGAGTAATCTCAAACCAATGGGCTGATTGGATAAGTAGAGAGATCGAAATAAAAATGGCTCGGTTATCTGGTACTTCATCAATACATGGAGAGCCACTAAATATACTGCGATATACACGTGGACAGCAATATAGGCCACACTATGATGGATTTAGCGAATCTCAAATGACACAGCCCAGTATATTGGAGGACGGTGGGCAGCGAACCCATACCATTCTAGCTTATTTGAATACGCTGGACGAAGGTGCAACCTCATTTCCGAAGTTAAATGTTGAAGTTATGCCAAAACAGGGCACGCTTGTATGCTTTAACAATGTCGACGAAAATAATCAAATAGAAACGAAAAGTTACCATAGTGGCAAACCTGTAATAAGCTCAGAGAAATGGTTACTTACAAAATGGGTAAGGTCAAATTGCACACATTATGGTAAGTTAGTTTTTGGGAGTAACTAGTAATAATTGTTCAAGGAAGCAAAATGAAAAAAGCTATCTTAGTAAGTTTAGTCACAGCATTCACAATCTCAGGTTGTAATTCAACATCAAACTCATCGTCAGCTGAAGTCGCAAGCAACGAAGATGACGGTATGGTCTGTAAAATGGAGAAAAAAGTTGGCTCTAACATGATGCGTAGAGTTTGCTATACACCTGAAGAGCGCGAAATGATGGAAAATACGGCACGTGAGGCGTGGACACGTATGCAGCGCGGAACAGAAACAAGCGGCGGTGACTTGTAATTAACAGAGGCTACTATAAAGTAGCCTTTTATTTTTCTTCTCTATTTTTAAAATGACAGCGCACATAGAACAGGCTTTACAGAGGCAAGATTTCGACCTCGCAGCTAAGCTTTATTTAGAATGGTACGAAGCGACGCCTAGCGACTTCAAAATAACAGGTAGTAACCCCTCTCGCTCACAAGTCACGCATATTGCAAATGCTGCAAATCTGGCGCGGCGCTCTGGTTATCAAGAACTTCAATTTGTTGAAAGTGTTTCATCTCGGATGGGGGGAATGGTTAAAGCCTTGTTTGGTCTCGTCCAGCCAGCATTCGCAGAGCCACTTCAACGTCCTAACTTCTTATATATACCATCACTTGCCAGCAAGCCTTTTTATGAAGTTTCGGAGATCGATGGCTTAAAAGAATGGACCGACTTACTTTCCCCTTTTAAAAATGAGTTACTGGCTTTAGGGCGCACATCGAAAAATAAATATGTAGATGAATTTGAGACCTTACCTACTTTAAAAGAGTGGGACAAGCTTAAAGATGAGTGGCTTTCTACACACCTTATTAAAGGTGGTGAGCAAAGTGATGCCTTTAATGAATTAAGTAAAGCTCTTCAAAACGTTTTACTCAATGCACCACTAGCACACTGCCCACCCCATGCGCCGGAAATGTTTGTTTCAGTGTTAGAACCAGGGGCGTATATCCCGCCCCATTATGGCATTTCGAATTGTAAACTAACTGTCCACATCCCACTTAAGGTAAATGAACAAGCGTCTTTGAAAGCTGGAGATGACACATTTCGTTGGACTAAAAATGATGACGCTATGGTTTTTGACGATAGCTTTTTGCATTCGGCGAAAAATGACCATAATGAAGTTAGAATCGTGCTTATTTTTGATGTATGGCATCCAGAACTCACAATCGAAGAAAAACAAGCGTTGGCTAAATTTATGCGAAAGTTTTCAGATTGGAACAGCGGAGTCGGTCAATTAGCAAACTTAGATGCGCAATTACAAAGAAAGTAGCAAGGCAATGAATATAGTTCAGCAACTAGTATCTGCTTATCAACAAAAGCAGTACCAAAAAATTATTCAATTTATTGAAAAACAATTGTTTCTACTCCAGAAAGACCCCGTATTTGTGCAATTGTTTAGCGGCTCACTTCGACAAGTTCAGCGAGTCAAAGATGCGGAAAGGTATTTAGAAAAAGGTCTTAAAAAGTTTAAAAACCATCCTGAACTCTTAAATAGTTTAGGAAACCTTTACTTCGCTACTAAGCGTGTTCAATTGGCGATTTCGACACTGCAAAAGGCGAGCTTATTAGCGCCAAAAAACGTGGATCTGCATTATAATCTTGGGCGAGCGCTAGTTGCGAATGAAGAGTTACATCGTGCAAAGGGTGAGATAGAGAAAGTTTTATCGTTAGCACCGAGTCATGTTCATGCAAAATTAGTGTTAGCAGATATCCTGTCTAAGCAACTAAAATATGAAGACGCAATAACAATATTTGAAGACATCTTAAGGTTGGTGCCTAATAACCTTTTAGCACTGAATAATATCGCGAATTTATATCGTAAGCTAGAAGACTATGAGCAGGCACTAGTCTATTTCGAAAATGCACTTTTACTGGATAACGAAAATCCAACAGTGTTACGAAATTATGCAGCGGTGCTTGCGCTTGCGAACAAAAGGCGAGAGGCACATGATATCTATCTGCGAGCGGTCGGGGTTGCACCGCATGACTGGCTGGTACAGCAAGAATTTGCCAAATACCTATGGGAAGAAGACGCCGAGGAACCTTTCGCTCATATCAATAAGTACTTAAAGCAAAACCCACATGATGATGACTTTAGATTTCGCTATATACAGTTGCTCATTCAAGCTGACGAATATGAAAGTGCGAACAGCCAGATTAAACTGCTTTCAACTGATAGTTTTAACTTACATGAGGTCGCGCCACTTAAGGCAAGAGTATTAAGGGAATTAGGAGAATATGAGTCTTCTATTGCTGCGGTTTCGAATATTAGCAATCCATCCAATGGCATAGCGCTTCTCAGTGAGAGGGGATACTCTCTTTTGTGCCTTGGCCGAACAAAGGAAGCTCTTGATTGTTTTAATAAATTGGTAAAAAAAGAACCTTTAAATCAGGGGTGGTGGACGATGTTGTCTACGTGCTGGTCAATGGCAGGAGAAGAAGCACGGTATAAATGGCTATGCGACTATGAAAAGTTAGTTTATGTAAATACTATTAAGCATAGTCAGTTAGATACACATAACTTTAATAATAAGCTACAAGACGTACTTCTAGAAAGACATAAAAATCAGAGGCATCCTATTGGGCAGTCACTGAAAAATGGCACTCAAACATATGAAGATTTATTTTTATCATCGTCCTCTTTAATAGAGGAATTATCAAAAGAAATATTAGTGCAAGCATCTGCTTTCATAAAAGACTTAAAAACGGATAAGGCACATCCCTTTTATTCTAGGCTAAGTGATAAATTAAAGTATATCGGCTCTTGGTCCGTGAGGTTGCGAAACGGCGGATTTCACAAATCACATTACCACCCTGAAGGTTGGTTGAGCGGTGTATACTACGTTGACGTTCCGAAGGCCGTAGACACGGCCGGTCAGGGGTGGCTGATGTTTGGGAGAGCAGATATTGCCAATCAGTGCTTCGAGGGGGATTACGCAGTAAAACCGAAAAACGGAACGCTTGTTCTTTTTCCGTCGTACATGTGGCACGGCACTAATGCCTTTTCTACAAATGAGCATAGATTGACCGTTGCTTTTGACATCGTTCCTGAAGCGCAATAGTTACTGTGTTACTTTTTCCAACTTAAACGCTAATGTATAGCGTGGTGTAAAACAAATTCTATTAGGTGGTCTTCCTACGTGTTTAATAGCGCCATGGAAGATTGCTACACGTGCAGGTTTAGGTGTGCAGGCGAAAATACAGTCATCGTCGCTGTTATAAAACAAGGTTTCACCTCCCCACTCAATGTTCCATTCTGGAGCAATGTAGACTAATACTGTAAATTCATTCGCGTCAGGTGCACAATCAGTGTGCGTAAAAAGCATATCTCCATAAGAAGCGTGATTTATGTAACCTCTGTACGCTGTGTATTCTTGATTGGTGAGATTTCTTATGGCCTCAATAGCGCGATGATAAACAGGTAGTGTACGTATTTGCTCTGCGCTTAAATTTACCGCCCAGTGCCTGTATTCTTGAGTATCGGGACGAGCTATTTCATCTTTCTTGAAGGCACTTACTTGTAAACCTTTAAATATTCCTTCAGCTTCAACTTGCGTACAGAGGTCGTCAAACACCCATAACGGCCTGTTTTCGATTGTAACTTGGTGTTTTGGGGTATATTCCATAGCTTGTTTACTTTGTAACTTAGTTTTTTTCGTTTAGTTTATATGATTAATCTTCCCATTAATAGTAAGTAACAACTAAGTAAAAATTGTGCGGTTTTACCCAATTAAAGCATCTCGTTGGCAACTTGTATTTTTAAAAACATTTGTTTTATTGAACATAAGTTAAACGATTAAGTCGAGATATGCCGACGATAGTAGTTTTGTTCATCTATTACTGAATGAATTCTGTTCTATATGTGGCCATAAATTAAGCATGTGGGGGTAAATCTGTTAGGTGTAAACAGTGTGTTACTTGACTAAACGTAACATTCCATGTGAGTATACTACGTTCGTAGTACTGGCTATTGAAGTCAGCGCTACATTCCTGAAACAAAATTGTGAAAGTTTTATACGCCCCTTGCCCGAATATTTTCCTATCGGCGAGGATTCAAATAAGAAATTTGGTTGGGAACTATGTCCAAAATGAGCAAGAGAACTCTTATTGCTTCTACTGTTATGGGTGCATTCGCACTAACAGGTAGTGCAGTCTCTGCAGATACGCTTGAAGATCTTCATAAAGAAGAAGCGAAAATCCACGCGGCTGCAGCGAAATCTCAAGAAAAAATCAACACGTTGTTTGAACAGTCTCAAGAACTACTTGTTGAGTATCGTCAAACAGTAGATGAGACAGAAAACCTTAAAATCTACAACGACTACATCGCTAGCCTAGTTGCAGACCAGCAACGTGGTATCGACTCTCTACAGCGTCAAATCGACAGCATCGAGCAAACTAAGCAGGGCATCGTTCCTCTTATGTTCCGCATGATTGACAGCCTAGAGCAGTTCATCAAGCTAGATCGTCCAATTCACCTAGAAGAGCGTCTACAGCGCGTTGAGCGTCTTCGCGATCTAATGGCTAACTCTAACGTTACTGTTTCTGAGCAGTTCCGTCAGGTGCTAGAAGCCTACCTAGTAGAAGTTGAATACGGTACGAAAATCAACTCTTACCAAGGTACGATTGACGACGCAGGTACAGAAGTTACTGTTGACTTCTTTAACCTAGGTCGCGCAGCGCTAGTTGCACTTTCTCTGGACCAAACTCACGCATGGGTATGGAACAACGAAAGCCGCGCATGGGAAAAACTGGGTGACGAATATCTGTCTTCAGTTGTTGACGCAGTTAAAATGGCTAACAACGTCATTCCTGCGGATCTGATTAAACTACCAATTAGCGCAGCGGAGTAATTGTTAATGAAACCAGTATTCAAATCTCTTTTAGCCGCTGCGACAGTTGCAGTTGCGGCAACCGGAGCGCAGGCTCAGGAAGCAAAGAGCCTTAAAGACCTTCTAGATCAGGTTCAACAGAACCGCGTTTCTGAAGCTCGTCTAGATAAAAAACGTGAAGCTGAGTTCCAGTCTGCACGTGCTGATAAGCAAGCGCTTCTTCGCAAAGCTCAATCAGACCTAAAAGCTGAACAGGCTCGTGGTGACCGTCTACAGAAGCAATTCTCAGACAACGAAGTTACTCTTAACGAAAAAGCTGCTGAGCTAGACCAAGCGACTGGTACGCTTGGTGAAATGTTCGGTGTGGTACGTCAAGCGTCTTCTGAAGCTTACGGTCGTATCTCTACTTCAATCGTTAGTGCACAATTCCCAGGTCGTGGTCAGTTCCTAGCTGAAATGTCAGAAGACTCTAAAGGTCTTCCTAACATTCAAGAACTTGAAGACCTTTGGTTCGCACTTCAAAAAGAAATGACTGAAGGTGGTGAAGTTGTTAAGTTCACTACAGAAGTTGTTAACCTTGACGGCGGTTCTTCACAGCAAGAAGTTGTTCGTGTTGGTACATTTAACCTTGTTGGAGAAGCTGGTTATCTAGCTTACGATTCAGAAGCTGAAGTAGTTCAGCCTCTAGGTCGTCAACCAGACGGTCACTTCGTAGCGTCAGCTGACGAACTAATCGACGCGACTTCTGGCATCGTTCCTTTCTATGCTGACCCTTCTCAAGGTGCAATCCTTGGTCTACTGAAGCAGAAAGCGACTATGTCTGAGCGTTACCACGCTGGTGGTCCAGTAGGTTATACAATTACGCTAATGCTTGCTATTGGCCTATTGATTGGTATCTACAAAATGATCACGCTAACTATCGTTGGCGGCAAAATGCGTTCACAGCTTAAGAACGTAAGCAATCCTTCCGAAGGTAACCCTCTAGGTCGTATCCTTAAGGTTTATCAAGAGAACAAGACTGCTGACGCAGAGAACCTTGAGCTTAAACTTGATGAAGCAATCCTACGTGAACTTCCACGTATCGAAAGCGGTATCAACGTAATCAAGATTTTCGCAGCGATTGCTCCTCTACTAGGTCTACTAGGTACAGTACTTGGTATGATCGAGACGTTCCAAACCATCACACTATTCGGTACTGGTGACCCACGTATGATGGCAGGAAGTATCTCAATGGCTCTTGTAACTACGGCTCAAGGTATTATCGCGGCTCTGCCTCTAATCCTTACTCACAGCATCGTAGCTTCTCGTAGCAAATCAATCATCCACATTCTTGATGAGCAAACTGCGGGTATCGTAGCTGCTCACACAGAGTCGGAGAAAGCGTAATATGAATTACCTGATTGGATTATTCGAATCGGTCAGGGACTTTATCGCTACCGGCGGTGACGTACTTTACTTCGTTGCTGCCGCGCTCTTTCTCATGTGGGTTTTAATGATTGAGCGTTACTGGTATTTAACCTCGGTCTTCCCAAAGGTGAAGAAAAACATCATCGCGAATTGGGATGCCCGAGCAGATACCACATCATGGTATGCGCATAGAATCCGTGACGCGTGGATTTCTCAAGCGTCAGACGATCTAAACGCTAGAATGCTGATTATCAGAACCATTATTGCAATGTGTCCGCTAATCGGTCTACTTGGAACAGTAACCGGTATGATCAGTGTTTTCGAGACAATGGCAACACAGGGCACCAGCAACGCTCGTCTTATGGCCGCTGGTATCTCTATGGCAACTATCCCGACAATGGCGGGAATGGTAGCCGCGCTATCTGGGCTGTTCATCAGTTCACGTCTTGAAGCGAAGGTGAAGCTGGCAAGAGAAGGGCTAGTTGATAGCCTGCCACATCATTAGAGAGAGAGATTATGGCTCGAAAAGTCAGAACCGAGGAAGAAGATGCACAGATCGACATGACGCCCATGTTGGATATCGTGTTTATCATGCTGATCTTCTTTATCGTTACCACTGTTTTCGTTAAAGAAGCAGGGATCGAAGTCAACAAGCCAGATGCGAGCCAGGCGATTCTTCACAAAAATGCAAACATTTTCATCGCCGTAACGGAAGACGGAAATGTTTGGCTAGACAAGCGTGAAGTTGCGCCGGACAGCGTAAGAGCGAATATAGAAAGACTGCTTACCGAGCAGCCTACTGACTACGTAATCATTCAAGCTGATGTTAAAGCGAAGCATGGTTTAGTAGTTGAAATTATGGATCAGGTTAAAGCCGCTGGCGTTAACCGAGTCTCGGTAGCGGCAAGGGGATAAGATGTTACGTATACTTGTATCTATTGTATTAGGTGCTGCGGTCGCATTTGCCCTGTTCGTTCTAATGGCCAAGTTGATTGAAAATTCATCTAGACCAGCAGACGAAGTACCGCCTGCACCGGTGATCGATATTGTAATGCAGGAACCAGACGACCAAACGCAAACGCGTACTCGTGTTCCACCACCGCCTCCGCCTCCGCCTCCACAACCTCCGAAAATGGAGCAAGTTGAGCCGGAAACAGCGGAACCTGATGCAGATGGCTTTAGCTTAGCTATTCCAGCTATCGACACAGGTGGTGTTGGTGTAAACATTGGTGGTGTTGGTGCTATGCAACGTGACGGTGAAGCAACACCTATCGTTCGTATCGACCCGAAATATCCACCTGATGCAGCCCGTGATGGCCGTGAAGGTTGGGTAAGACTATCTTTTACTATCAACGAAGTTGGTGGTGTTGAAGATATCGAAGTTATTGAAGCTGAACCTAAGCGCGTATTCGACCGTGAAGCACGTCGTGCTCTACGTAAGTGGAAATACAAGCCTAAGATCGTTGATGGCAAGCCGGTTAAACAACCTGGCATGTTCGTACAGCTAGACTTTAAACTGGAGCAATGATCATGATGAAACGTACATTCAAAATGTCAGCCGTTGCTTTAGTGTTAGGCGCAGGTGCGGTGCTTTCAGCACCCGCTGCCCTAGCGCAGTCTGCACCTGTTGTTTGTCCTGGTTATGAAAAGGGTAAAACAACGCTAGTAGGTGAGCGTACCGGTAAGAAAGTTCAAAAAGCTTTTGAATTCTACAATGAAGACCAAGTCAACGAAGCGTTAAACGTGCTTTATGAAATCGACCCTTCGGACGATTTTGATAGAGCATACGTTAAGCGTTTTATTGGTAACTTGCTTGCTGCGCAAGAAGGTCAAGGTGGAAAAGCGTTAAACTATTTGGTTGAATCTGTTGAACCAAAAGTGCTTAACGACCTTGAACACTCTCAAACACTTAAGCTATTAGGTGATTTGAGCATGCAGGAAGAGAAGTACACCAATGCCATTAAATGGTATAACGAGTGGATGGACTTCACGTGTAAAGAAGACGCAGACGTGTATACGCGTTTGGCACAGGCTTATTTCGAATCTAAGCAGTTAGCGAAGATGGTAGAGCCGGCAGACAAGGCAATTGCTTTGTATGAAGAGCCAAACAAGAACCCGTATGTGTTGAAGCTGACTTCTTACTACGAGCGTAAGATGTACCCAGAAACGGTTGCTGTTGCGGAAGATCTTGTTAGAACTTTCCCGCAAGAGAAAACGTGGTGGTCGCGTTTAGGATTTTTCTACATCTTAGTTGAAGACTATAAAAAAGGTCTTTCAACGCTAGAACTTGCTTATATGCAAGGTTATCTAGAAAAAGAGTCGGAAATTAAAACGCTTGCGCAGCTTTATCAAAGCAATGGTATGCCTTACAAGGCGGCCAAATTGCTTGAAAAGCACATGAAAGAAGGCTTGTTGAAAAATGATGCTGATATGATTGCTAATGTTGCTAATGCATATCACCAAGCTAAGAACTTTAAAACGGCTGCTAACTTGTATGCACAAGCGGCGGCTAAGAGTTCAGACCCTGAGCATTATCGTAAGCAAGGTACGCTTCTACTTGTAGCTGAAGACTATAAAGGCGCCATCAAAGCACTACAAAATGCCTTGGATCGCGGTGCTGAAAACCCAGAGAAAATTCACTTCACACTTATGGAAGCGAACTTCTATGCGGGTAACTTCAAGTCTGCTTACAAGCACGTGCAAGAAGCTAAGAAAGACCGCTCACTGCGCCGTAACGCAGCAGCGTGGGAACCTTATATTAAGGAAAAAGCGAAGAACCGTGGTATTAACATCTAATATTCGGTTTTAGCCAAAAAAGCCTCCTTCGGGAGGCTTTTTTATGCTTTATTGTTTTTGGGGAATTGTTGAAGAGATAGAAAGTTATCTACAGGCTAGGTTCTTGTATTAAATAGCTTCTTGTTTTCGGTAGGTACACAACGCTCGTTTACTAAACTCTCTCTGAACTTATGTAGCGTCGGCCACCCATCGCTTCGCTAAAATGCTGGCTTTAGTTTTTCTCTTATTTTTTTGGTTGCTTCTTTCAAGCCTTTTGCATCAAGCGCTCTACAAAGCTGTTTGAGTTCGATATTTGACGTAATAAATACATCTATTAACCGCGAATTTTCGTTAATTATTTTAGCGATATTTTGTATTGGCTTATAGTCGCTATACTTTGCACTATCCGCACTATCCGCACTATCCGCACTATCCGCACTATCCGCACTATCCGCACTATCCGCACTATCCGCACTATCCGCACTATTCGCATTATCCGAACAACTCGCATTACCAGGCTTGTCATTGAAAATGCCGCCATCAAACTTCGCAATTTTATATAGTATGGGCCATACATCATCTAGCGTCCGTGAGCCGTCGATAAAGTGTTGTAGTTTTTGTTGATAGGTATTAATAACGCTAGTCGGTAATAAAAAAAGCCCAAGCGTAGACTGATAGCTTTTTTGTAACGCTATAAGCTCACTCACGAGCATTTTTACCATGTTTGTATGGGCGAGCACGGCCAGAGCACTGGTTTCTCCACTTGCTTTATTGGGCTTTCGGCCGTAATCAACAACCTCAAAGCCGTTTCTACACCAAAAAACATCAAGTTTAGCCGTAGTGCCATAGGATGTGCATATCGCATCAATGCCATGCCTATAACTCTCGTTAGTAATTTTTCTAAGAAGCTCGCTACCAATTCCTTTACCTTGCAGCCTAGTGTGCACCGCTATGCGGTTGATTCGCCAGTACGTAAAGGTAGCAGCAGTACCGTTTGCAGATAATAAGCAAAGTCGCTGTGCGCCTAAGTGACCTTTCGGCCTGCGCTTTCCCGAAGCTATAGCCTCTGCGGTTTCTTCAAGACGCTTACCTCCTTCGATATTGATAATAGAGGCAGCTATTATTATGTTATCTAGCGAAAGCGAAGCTATTAGAACATCTGGGCTATCCATTAAACGCATGAAATCATCAGGTGTTGTTTGATAATGGGCTAGCGCGAGTAAAGACATAATTTGTTGTAGCGTCTGTTCGCTAACATTTTCAAAGGTAGATAAATTAAATGCGCTATGCTCGATGATGTCAGTTGCACTTTTTTCGATGTGCTTGTCGTCTATCAGCGCTGAGCTATCGCTTTCGAACAAACATGTTTCGTTAAGAAAGGTTTCAAGTGGGTCGTGCTGATACCATCTTAAAGGGGCTGTCAAAGTAAGGTGTATAGCCGAAGGTGGCAAGTTAGGTAGAAGCTTGTGTATAAAGCCGCTACCCGAACCTTCATAACCTAAAAGGGTAGTGCTTAATATCCACTGCTTATTATGTTTGATGATCTTATGCACTAGTGGCAGTGGCAATGATGCAGCTTCATCTACAATTACTACATCGTAATCTTGCTTATCAGTATTACACAGCAGGTCGCTATCTGGTGGTACCCACTTTACAGTACCATTGGTTATTATTTCTTTTCCTTTAAATGGTAATGTAGCGGGTTGTATCTGCTCTATGCCCTTAGTGTGGTTATCTTTAGTATCTTCGCTTGGATTTTGAATATCAAAAACATTTTTGACGTTTTCCTGACGTTCACTGGTTAACAGTACGCGATGGCCTTCTCTTATCAGCTTTTGTATAAATAACCCCAAAAGAGACGACTTTCCCCTACCTCTTGGCGCGGTGATAAGCGCATTAAGTTGGTTATGGTAGAACCCTTGACTTAGCTTGTTAAATGCGTGCTCTTGCTCATAAGACTTAAACAAAGCGCCACGATAAACATTTGCAGCATCAAGTTTATTTACTTCATAGCGGGCTATGTCTGGCAAGGAAGTCGCGTTTTCACGGTAAAAAGCAACGGATGGATTGCCTTGAAGGCGGTCTATAAAGCGCGCAAGATAAAGGCTGCGTTTCAGGCTATAGCCTTCAGAAATAAAGGAAACGGCAGCGTTTTCGGGCCACGTTGTAAACGGGGGGCAGATAAGAGTTAAACACCCATGCTGTTTTACCGTGCCTGCTACAGCCATGACATCGCCAGGTCTGAAAAAGTCTCTACAATCTAAAAATGCGATATCCCACTCACTACCTAATACTTGCTTGCGTTTCTTTCCCTTTAACATTTCGCCGGTAAAGAGGTTGTATTTAACGGTATTAGATTTATCGATAGCATTAGTCACTGTGGTTAGTGCGTTGTGACAAAATTCGTCGCGGCCAGAAATCACCAATAACCTGCGATGCAACCGCAACCTTGAGTTTTGATGTTCGGTAAAGAAGGGGGCTAAAACCCACTCACATAATTGAGATAGCGCCATGAAACTGTTTTTTCGGTATAATCTAGCGCTATAGTAGCGATTTATTATGAGGAATTCGAATGCGCTTTCTTTCTCGGCGTTTAGTGATGCCAAATGACCTTAATTATGCCAATTCTCTGTTCGGTGGCCGCGCGTTAGAATGGATTGACGAAGAAGCCGCAATTTGGGCAATTTGTCAATTGGAAACTAATTGCTTGGTTACCAAGCATATCGGCGAAATTAGCTTCGAGTCACCAGCCATGCAAGGTGATATCGTAGAGTTTGGCTTAGAAACCAAAGCGGTGGGCCGCACGTCTATTACTGTTAGCTGTTTAGTACGCAATAAAGCTACAAAGAAAACCATCTGTTTTGCAGACGATATCGTTTTCGTAAAAGTTGACCCAGACACACGTCAGCCAACAGCACACGGTAAAACGCTGGAAGGTTTAAAAGCGCAAACTGATGACGAAGTTCGTCGTTTAAATATGAACATAGACGCTGAATAAAACGCAGCGTCCTTCGCTATATATCATATAAAAAATATGAAGTTAGCTTAACGTGTTATCTGCTTGACGATGTCTATCGAACTGGTAGACTCCGTCGCAGAAGTTGAGGCTTTATTAATGAGGGCTCAACGCTATACCAAGGGGTGTCCGTTTTCGGTCTGAGATCCACTTTAGTGGGAACCCTTAAACCTGATCCGGATAATACCGGCGTAGGAATGGTTCACAACATAGCCTAATAACCTGCCGTTAGACCCGGATCTTTTTTCTTAAGTAAGAATAAGAGATCCCATGTATAAAACACTTTTCACACTTACACTCATTGCTACTTCTGTTTCCGCGTATGGCCAGCAGCAAAGCGCTAATACCGATACAACTGCCTCTAATACTGATATCGAGCGCATTGTGGTAACCGGGGACTTTCGTCAAACTACACTAGACCAGCTAAGTGCGAGTGCCACTATTTTAAATCAGGAGCGACTTAGTAGCAGACAGCCTACTCATATTGATAGCGTGCTAAACAGCATTCCTAACGTGAACTTTGCCGCAGGTGCCTCTCGTGGGCGATTCGTTCAAATTCGAGGTATTGGCGAGCGTAGTCAGTTTGCCGAGCCTATTAACCCATCGGTTAGCTTTATCGTTGATGAGTTCGATTTTTCTGGTCTAGCTGCTGCAGGCTTAATTTTTGATACTAAGCAACTTGAAGTGTATCGCGGCCCGCAAGCTACCCTTTACGGTACAGGCGCTTTAGCCGGTGCGGTGAAGCTCTCAAGCAATGACGTTGGTAGCGACGCCCCTGATTATGTCGAGGCGCGAGTGGGCAATAAAGATACCTACAGAATTGAAGGCGCTACAGGGAACGACATAGGTGGTGACTGGGGTTATCGGGTGGCGCTGGTTCACAATAGCAGTGATGGTTTTGTTGAAAACACATTTCTCGGTCGAAGTGACACCAACAATATTGATGAAACCGCATTGCGTTTTGCTGTAGAAGGGCATGTTGATGAGCGTACAACGCTTGCGCTTACTTATCGATGGTATGATATCGACAATGGGTATGATGCTTTTTCACTAGATAATGATAATAGAACCTTATCTGACGAGCCTGGCTTTGATGAGCATCAAACTCATGCGGTAAGCGCGCGTTCGACAACAGAAACGGCGGCAGGCGATCTAATTCTCATTGCTACTCACGCCTCGCATAATATCGCTTATGGCTACGACGAAGACTGGACATTCACTGGCTTTCACCCTTGGGGTTATACCTCATTCGATGCGTATTATCGCGATGTAGATACACAAACAGGAGAAATTCGTTTTGTGTCTAACAAGAGCGCCGCATTGTTCGATGGCATAACCGACTGGACTATAGGTGTTTTTTACAAAAACACCGAAGAGCAACTGCTTCGACAATACACCTACCTCGATAACGACTTCGCCAGTGAATACACGCCAACAACGACGGCAATTTACGCTAATACTGAAAGCCGTATCAACAATAATTTAGTGTTAGTTGCGGGACTAAGGCTAGAAAACTACGATTTTGACTACGCTGACAATAACCTGCTAACACGCGCTTTCGATACTACCATGGTCGGTGGAAAAGTGGCGCTTCAGTATACACAGGGCGAGCACTTCTATTACGGCAGTATTTCTCGCGGTTATAAAGGCGCTGGCTTTAACCCCGACAGCCGTGTGAATGACGAACAGCGCTTCTTCGATGAGGAATATAACTGGAACTATGAAATAGGGTTTAAAGGCCCTTTGATGACGCCCGAACTTATCGCAAGAGCAGCGCTTTTCTACATGGATAGGAAAGACACACAGGTAAGTGATTTTGACGTTATTACTCGCGATGACGGTACGGCAGGGTTCGTTGATATTATCGATAATGCGGATTTAGGAACAAATAAAGGGGTTGAGATAGAGCTTAGTTGGTTTGCTACTGACGCATGGCAGGTCGATGCAAGCGTGGGGTATTTAAGCGCGACATTTGAAGGTTATACCCTTGCCGACGGCACGCAAGTAACAGAGCAAAGGCAAGCGCAGTCTCCTAAATGGACTGCAAACCTTTATAGTGAGTACGCACTTACTGAAACGGTGCTTTGGCGTGTAGACATAGACTACAAAAGTGAACACCGCTTCTCAGACGGACATGATGTAACTGCGCCAAGCACCACATTAGTGAATTCTGAAATTGTTGTATTACACGAAAATTGGCAGACGACGTTGTGGGTTCAAAATGCCTTTGATAGAGAGTATTACACCCGAGGATTCGGTGGCTTCAGTAACGACCCTCGCGATGAGTATGCGTTTGACGAGCCGTACTATCAGCTAGGTAACGGTCGTCAATTTGGTGTTACCGTAAAGTACACGTTTTAAAATAAAAGGAAGCAGTTATGCAAGTTATGGTTGAACTCTCGTTGTACCCTCTGGTAAACGAATACATTCCGCCCATCCAAGATTTTATCGATAGGCTAAATAACTACCGCGATATTTCGGTGTCGACAAGTTCAACCAGCACTCAGGTAACAGGTGACTACGGGGTCGTTATGAAGATATTAGGCGAGGAAATGCAAAGAACCCATGAAGAAGTAGGGCAAGCTATTTTTGTGGCTAAGTTTCTCAACTTTGATGCTATGCAAGCCAGAAAGTCGTCTTGATGACTCATTTTCTTTCTGAATTTACCTCACAAATTGCCGCTACCTCTTTATTGGAATGGGTAGCGGTAGTGCTCGCCATAGCCTATGTGCTATTGGCTGCTAAACAGAATAGCTGGTGCTGGCTGTGTGCTTTTGTCAGCACCGCTATTTATACCTGGTTATTTTGGCAAGTTACCTTACCTTTTCAGTCAGCGCTTAATTTCTTTTATATGATCATGGCAGGTTATGGCTACTATCAGTGGTCTAAAAGCACTGAAGGGGGGAGTGTTAAGCCCGTTCGTCATTGGCCTTTATGGATACATTTACTAATAGTACCTAGTATGCTTTTAATGGCATGGGGCTTATCTTTGGTGGCAGGTTCGCAATTCAATAGTGAGTACCTACTATTAGATGCGAGTATTAATTTACTAAGTGTGGTCACCACATTTATGGTGGCCCATAAAATCCTGCAAAACTGGGTTTACTGGTTTTTCATTAATCTGGCTTCTGCCTATTTATATCTGCAAGTGGGCTATGCATTATCTGCTTGTCTGTTTCTAGGTTATGTGGGGTTTGCCGTATTTGGTTATTATCAGTGGTTAGTGCAATATAAAAAACAAGGTGAGCACGTTGGATATCATCGCCAGGCTGCGAAAGGCGCTTAAACTTAGTGACAGTGCCCAGCTTTCGGTGCATCCATCTGGGGCTGTAAACCATGTTTATCGACTTCAAAATGTTGCTTTACACTATGAAGGCACTGATAGAAAACTGCAGTTTCACAGTGATTCTGAGAAAGCATTCAGGCACCGCCAAACAGGCCAAGTGGTTGAAGGAGAGCAAAACCAAGGCCGAGACCCTAAACAATCGTGCTGTGTAGGTGATTTTGCTGTTAAGTGGTTAGGTGACGATCGCTTTAGCGGTATTGACCGCGCTTATCAATTCGCTTTGCAGAAAAAACTATGTCGCTTAGGTTTAGCACCACAACCTATCTGGTTAAGTGATGATGAAACAATTTGGGTAGAGCAATGGCAAAGCGACACAACTAACCCAAGTTTAACCCCTCAGCGTTTAGCTCAAACCCTTGCCAGCGTTCATCAGCTGCCGATAAAGGCCCACCCGCTAAAACTCGCTGCAAGATGGCAGCACTATATTGACATCGCTAAGCTAAACACGGATAGCATTTTGTACCAAAAAGCCGGGCGATTGCGGCCTAAGGTTTTGCAAAGCGAGCAGGCCGAAAACGATAGTGTGTTATGTCATAACGATTTAGCAGTAAATCACATATTGATTAGGCGAGATAACACGCTCACTGTTATTGATTGGGAGTATGCTGCGATGGGAAACCGTTATTTTGACTTAGCTAGCTGTGCACTTATCAATAAGCTAGATAGCATGACAAGTACCGAACTCGTAAAGCGCTACGCAGATATAATGAGAATTAATCAACAGATTGCACTCGCGGAGTTCAACCTTCATAAAGAGATAGTTTCGGTAACGAATGACCTCTGGTTTGCGGCGCTAAAAGCCAACGACGCATTGATTTAACCCACATTCGATTGAAAAAACAGCGCATTGGGTGTTAATTGAGCATGCGAACTTTAGTTGTGATAAAAAGGCTTTACCTTTTTAATGTCATCCGTATAATGCACAGCGCGCTAGGGGTGTAGTTCGAATTGGTAGAACAGCGGTCTCCAAAACCGATGGTTGGGGGTTCGAGTCCCTCCACCCCTGCCACTTTCTCTTATTGAGTACTTTTCTTTTTTTCCTTGTTTTTCCTTTATTAAAAGCTTTTTTCATTTATTAGCTGTCTATCTGCGCTTTTGTTTTAACAGGGCGGGATTTAAACATAGTTAATAGCGCATTTTATAGCGGCTTGTAAGTTAGCGGCCTGTAAGAGCACCTAATAAAAACCCCCGCTTTATGCCTATAGCGAAGGATATTGTCCAACGTTATAAATAATGGCTATTCAATAGAACAAGCACTTTTAGTAAACTGTGATGGAATGCTAGTGAATTTACGCTGCGTCTTAATTTAAATGGATGGTGAAGTGTCTTTAACCTCTTATCAACAAGCAGTACTCCAGGAAATTGGGATCCCAACGTGGATCACAAAAGAAGCCTACAATGAGAAGGTCAAAGAGGGCACAGCACGCACCAATCACCAATTGAATAGTTCACCAGCTGCACAGGTTGTGGGTGCAAACGAGGTTCCTGTAACTTCAACACCGATTTCAAAGGAAGAAAAGCAATCTCGTTTGGCTCAGCTTCGCGCTAGTGTGAGCGGTTCTGTGGGTGATAATAGTAACGAGAAAGGGAAAACAGAAAAAAGCACGGCGTCTTTGCCTGAAACCAAAGCCCCGAATAAAAGGGAAAGTGCGTCAATGTCTTCACCGTTGCCCGTTTCTCCTGATGGTATTCCGTTAAGCGCAGAGCAAAAAGCTAAGTCACAACAGTGGTTAAAAGACTTGCAACTCGCCTGTATACAGGTAGGGGTACCCTCGAACTGGGCAAGCACAATCATGGTTGGTCGTACATTATCGATAAGCGATACTGCCATTATATTACCTGCGACTCCTCTTAAGCTTACCGTTCAACAAAAGCGAGAGCTTTGGTCGCAGTTAGTGTCTGTTGGCGCTGCCTTAAATAATTCAAATAGCGAACAGCAGTAGTGGCGGTCAAACTAAAGCTAACACCCGAAAAAGGTGCTGAAGCCGAAATTGCGCATGCCCATACAATCCATCAGCAGGCGCAAGTTGTACCGTGGAAACTCAGCACCTTCGAAGATTGCTTTACCAAACCTTATTATGGCGTATTTGCTTACGAAAACGAGCAGGTCATTGGGTATGCCATTGTTTTAGAAGTAGCAGATGAAGCAACATTAATGGATATTGCGGTGGATGATGCCTTCCGAGGGCAGGGCGTAGGACGTGCCCTAGTAGATTATGTGGTAACAGCCTCAGAGCAAAACGGCATGATAGAAATGTGGCTAGAAGTGAGAGAAAGTAACCTCGCTGCCATTAAGCTTTATGAAAGTTCGGGGTTTGAACACATAGAAACCCGCAAAAATTACTACACCACGAAAAGTTACGAGGCCAACTCACCAAGGACGGGGAAGGAAAACGCCAAAATAATGAAATGGTCAAAAGCCGTTTATTAAGCTCATTATCAGCAGCGCTACGTTCTGCTTTTACATATAGCGCTAGTGAATAACAAAGTACAAACCCGCCTCATCAAGTATTCTAGAAAGGTAGCGTGCCCAACCTTATATTGAGACAATATTCCTGCACGGCAAACATAACTAGCTCGACAAAATAACGCGACATGTAGCATCTACAAGTACATTATTTAGGCGTTTACGAAGCGCGTGTTTGAAGCAAGAGTGTTGCAGACTTTATTGAAACTCTACAAGGAAACCCCTCATGGCTAAAGTCCTTAACCATCCTATTTTTTCATCAAGGCGTTTTGCCATTAACGTGGTTACTTATCAAGAAGGGCATCGCGTGCTAGAGCATAATGACCCAATGGGGGGCGGGCGTTATTTCAAATTTAACGTTGTGCTGCAAAAGCCTGAACAAGGCGGCGTATTCTGGGCTGAAAAAGTCATTGTTAATCTTTTTAATCGTGTTTATTTTTTCCGCCCTGATAAATATATGCACAGTGTAAGCAAAATAGAAAAAGGCCAAAGAAAACTACTTTCTATTGCTGTGTATATTTAGGGAATATGAATGTAACTCGTCTTTGAGCTCTCCTCATTTCAGCTTTTTATCAGCGAATATCGACATGAATTATCAAATGACTTTCTTAACAAAAAGAGAGCTTCAAAACTTTATTCGAAGTCGCAAACTCAAATGGATATCCCGCCGTATAACAAAGTTTCCACAGTAAACCAAAAACTTGACCATATGGTCGATAAATTGGCGTGTAAACAGGATGGGGAGGTTTTATTCCCTCGCGAATTGGCTTATATTTGCGCCCATATTATATCCCGCTCAAATTTAACCCCTGTGGCGGTGATGGCTTCTCTTAAATCAGTTTGTGTAATTGGATTTTTTAAAACGCATGTCTTCATTGTCGGTGGCGGAAAAAGCGCAATCTAAAGGTATAAAAATGCTCTTAGTTGCAGTGTTGTGTTTAGGGCTTAATTGGCCGGGCATGAAATTGGGCCTAGAGATTGTTGGCCCGGTGTGGATGGTTTGCCTGCGTTTTCTACTCAGTCTTCCGGTACTCGCGCTTTTTGTGCTTATCACTAAGAAACGTTTGCCGGTATTGAATCGTAAAGACCGGTCTGTGGTTTTTGTGGTCGCGTTTTTTCAGTTTATCTTGTCGATGGGGCTTATTACGGTGTCGCTGCAATATATCCCTGCTGGAACCGCTAGTATTCTCATTTATACAACGCCGCTTTGGATGCTACTTATTGATACGTTATGGTATCGACAGCGCCCGCCCTCAAAGCGATTAATTCTTACCGGAATTTCTACTATAGGCTGTGCGATGATTTTATTTGCCTCGGGCCAACCGGGCGCATGGCTACCGCTCTTTGGTATGTTGCTCGCGTCTGCATTGTGGGCAGTCGCTATTAGGCGGGTGTCTTTCCACAAGTGGAAAGGAAGTGTTATTGAAGCGGTGTTCTGGCAGTTTACTATTGCAGGTTTCGCCATGCTTGCTATTGCTTTTATGGTAGAGCCAACGCCGAATTTTGGCGCTTACGATATAAGCGACTGGTTGTTGTTGGCGTACATTGGGCCGGTGGCAACAGGGCTTGGTTTCGGCCTTATGGTAGCGGCGGGGCCAAAATTGCCTCCAGATAAAATCGTTTTAATCAGTACGCTTACGCCAATCGTTGGGTATGTAAGCTCAGTGCTACTGCTTAAAGAAACCCTGCTGCCTATGGTGGTGGCCGGCGCTATATTGATGATTGCAGCGCTTATTGTGAATGGCCTTCCTCAAAGTACGCTTAAAAAAATGCTAGGCAAGGGGCAGGCTAAATAGCCGTTCTTTAAAGCGTGAGCCGCGGCTGGATAAAGTCTAAAAACGCAGAAATACGAGAAGATACCGCGCTATTTTTGTAGTACACCGCTTGCACTGATTCTCTGCGATTTGGACTGACGATGTCCTCGCTAAACAAATCGACAAGCGTGCCCTCGCTAACATCCTTATGAACCATAAAGTGGGAAAGTAACGCAATACCTTGGCCTGCCAAACACAACTGGCGAATAGTTTCTCCGCTTGAGGCGCGAAGACTGTACTGCAAATTGATATCTTGTTTAAGTGGCCATTTATTCAAACTCGGTGAGTCGCTAAAGCCAATCAGTTTGTGTTTGTTTAGCGTGCTAATGCCACCTTCGTTTTCAGATAGGTGATATTTTTCAAGATACTGGGGGCTTGCCACAATATGCAGCTTACTTTTTCCTAAACGTCTAGCGTGCAAATTCGAGTCGCTCAAATCGCCAATGCGTATTGCGATATCCGTCTTGTGTTCTAATAGGTCGATAATGCTATCGTGACTAGTGATATCCAGAGTGATATCAGGAAAGGCTTCTCGAAACTCACCTACTAACGGGGCAAGTTGGTGTAAAACGAAAGGGCTTGCCGCATCTACCCGAAGTTTTCCCGAAGGTGTGCGCTTTAAAAGCCGCAGCGCTTCTTCGCCTTTTTCCAACACGTTTAAGCCATCTCTGGCATATTGCAGAAAAAGCTCGCCTTCTTCGGTTAACTCTAACCGTCTGGTAGTACGATTCAATAGGGTTACATCTAAGGTATCTTCAAGCCGCGTTACTGCTCGACTCACTTTCGCTACTTGCTGATTAAGCAAGTTAGCAGCACTTGAAAAACTACCCGTATCAACAACGGTTAGAAACGCTTCTAAATCTTCAGTCTTTGATGAAACTGGCATCACACACCTTACCTTTTCAAATTTCGCAAAAGTATTTTGTCATTAGTGCTGTTTTTTGCAAATAAATTTATCGTCAAACTGTACGCACTTTAAAAATGACTCCCCAAAAGACGGTTTAGTTGTCCGCTTGAAAGGAGTAGGTGGCGTCGGCAACGACACCCCATCACGTTAATTACTTTTTGAGGATAATTGAAATGCCTATTGCATTATTTGCGTTAACGTTAAGTGCGTTTGCTATTGGCACTACTGAGTTCGTTATAGTGGGGCTTGTACCTACCATAGCGGCAGATCTTGGCGTCACATTACCAAGTGCTGGCTTACTTGTTAGCTTGTACGCTGTTGGTGTTGCCGTTGGCGCACCTGTTCTTACCGCCCTTACCGGTAAGTGGAATAGAAAACATGTTCTGCTTAGTTTAATGGCGCTTTTCGTGGCAGGTAACATGCTTGCCTGGCAGGCCCCTAGCTACGAGAGCTTGATTTTAGCCCGCATACTGACAGGCTTAGCGCACGGCGTGTTCTTTTCCATTGGGTCTACCATTGCTACAGGGCTGGTGGCGAAAGAAAAAGAAGCCAGTGCTATTGCCATCATGTTCACTGGTTTAACGGTAGCCTTGGTCACGGGCGTCCCTTTGGGCACTTGGATAGGTCAAAATTTTGGGTGGAGAGCAACTTTCCTTGTTGTTTCTGCGCTTGGCACGCTTGCGCTAATCGGCAGCGCGTTATTGGTACCGAATAATCTTAAACAAAGTAAACCCGCCACCTTGAGTGAACAAATGAAGGTGTTGGTTCAGCCTCGTCTGGTATTAGTGTATTTGATGACGATTTTAGGTTACGGCGGAACGTTTACAGCATTCACTTACCTTGCGCCCATATTGCAGGAGGAGGCAGGCTTTGCTCCTTCAGCCATCAGCTTAATCATGTTGGTTTATGGTGCGTCAGTGGCGGTAGGTAATATTTATGGCGGTAAGCTTGCCGACAAAAAAGGTCCAATTCGCGCACTGACCATTATCTTTTCAGCCCTTGCCATCATCTTATTTGCGCTGACGTTTACCATGGGCAGTAAAGTGGCCGCAGTGATCACCGTGTTAGTGTGGGGCGCCTTTGCTTTTGGCAATGTTCCCGGTCTTCAGGTCTATGTTGTCCAGCTAGCCGAGAAGTTTACCCCCAATGCCGTTGACGTAGCCTCAGGTTTAAACATTGCGGCATTTAACATTGGTATTGCTCTAGGGTCAATTATAGGCGGTGCAGTTGTCGATGGTATGCAGTTAGCTGATACCGCATGGATTGGAGCCCTTATTTCTGTCGCAGCCTTGGTTGTTACTCGCTACAGCGGCTATTTAGACAAGCGCGCACTAACGTGAGCGACGAAGCGCCCATTTTCAAAAGAAGACAAGCGAAAGGCGGTGGTTACGGTGTCATAAAGCCGGAACGATTAAGTTTCTTCCTTTATCTTTGGCAACGTAAAGGGCTTTATCAGCTCGCCTAAAGGCTTCGACAATATCGTCGCAGCCTTTACATAAAGTCCAACCTATACATGCCCCTAACTTCCTATCATCAATGGAAGCAATGGCTAACTGGTTAATGGCATGGTGGACGATTTCCAATTGCTTTGCAAATTCCTCGGCTTCGCTAGACTGGTTGGCATTAGGGCGTTTGACGCGCTTTGCAATGGCAAACTCTTCTCCACCATAGCGCGCTGCTACTAGTCTCTCATCATTAAGAGGCGCAAGAATGTTAGCAATGCCCTTTAATACTTCGTCACCTACATCGTGCCCAAACGTATCGTTGATACTTTTAAAGTGATCTAAGTCGATTAGCGCAATGGCTAACGCTTCATGCTCGTGTAAGGTTTTGTCAAACGTGTTATCGACGAACATATCTAGCGTACGACGATTGGGCAACTCCGTTAAACTATCTTTGGAAGCCAACTCTGCCAAGGTGCTATTCGTTTGTTCAAGTGCAAGGGTACGCTCTTTTACCAGTGCCTCTAGTTTAGATGCCTGTTCACTCTTTAATAGTGCTGCTTCTTTTTGAGCGTCTCGTTCCCTTTGAACAACTTTCACCATATAGCTGGCGGTAAGTGCGACCATAAATAGGCATGTCATAACTAGCCCAGTCATAAAGGTGGCAACGGGCTCTAGGTAAAGGTCAACCTCAAATAGAGCAATGACGGTCAAAATGAGTGTACTGAAGGTTACGGGAAGCATTGCGGCAGCAAGCCACTTGGCTCTGTCAGAGCCCCGTTTGTGCTCTACGACAATAACAATACCCGCTATCAGTATGTAAGGAAAAAAGAGGACAACAGGAAATTTCAAGGCAATATCTAACCCCACCGTTTGCCACAGCAAAATACCCATAAAGGGCAGCACTATGCAAAAACGTTTAACCGTCTTTGCCCCGTACACTTCGTGGTTGTCTCTGGCAAGAGTTTGAAACAATACCCAAAAAGCAGTAATTAAAACGGAATAAATACTGATGGCATAGCTAATGTCATTCAAACCTGGTGTATTTGGCCATAGTAGTTCAAACGCGTAACCGAAAACCCGAAAAAACCAAAATGTTGTCGCAAAAATAAATGATGCAAAGCTCAAAAAAACTAAATTACGGCTGGCGATGTAACCTAAAGCACAAAGCAATGTAAGCAGCCCCATTGCGCCGAAAAATGCCATATCCCGCTGTAAGGTTTTCATATACAGGTTACTGTAATACTCAGGCGTAGCCACAGAGAAACTGTATCTAAGTATCTCGCCAGACATGGTGCCGCTAAATTCCGTATAAGATGAAGCTGGCAACACAGAAGGGAAATGATAATTGGGCGCATTCACCGCTCGAGTGTGGTAAGGCGTATCGTCGCCGGTTTGCCAGCTATTGTGGCCGTCTGTAACAGCCAAGATCTTTATAGCAGGGAAGCTTATTGAAAACCAAACGGGAACTTGTGTATCTAACTGGTTATAAACACGAACTTTGAAATGTAAGTACTGTGAAAGCGATCTATCAATAACATCAGCGCTATAAACCCACTCTTCATCGCCCCTAATGCTAGCTGAGTCACTTACCGCGAAAACAACATCGCTATCTAAAGACAGCATAGATTGTGGGTTATTGAAATTAGCTGCGTCGGCCGTTTGGCACCAGCATGCTATTACAAGCCATGCGAACAATATTCGCAGCATTCATCGTCCTTGTTTTATGTTTTTTATTTACAAATCAATATAGCACATTGTTTTTAAGTTTTAGCGTGCGACAAATAAAACATAAGTATAGATTGCCTTGCATGTCGCTGTTCGGCGCGGCTAAATTGTTTCGTGGGGTAGTGAGAATAACATTAATTAAATGTGTGATGCGCTTAGATAGCCTTAGATGCCGGCTCGATTGTGTTTTTAGAGGCCTAAATTAACTAGTTCTGGATTTTATTGCACGCTAAACCTTGTTCAATTTCGCTCTACTGTTACGCCCAGTAAAATGCTAAAATCCGCGCAATTATTTGCCAAGCCGTATCAAGCGTTTTATTGCAGCACTCAAGTTGCGCGGAAAAGTATTGTTTATCCGTTATAAAACGCGCCCGTAAACCACGCGTGAACGGGGATAATAGATAACGAAGATAAGTATTAATGTCAGATCAAAAGCTTTTAGAAGAGATTAAAAAGCGACGTACGTTCGCCATTATATCGCACCCGGATGCGGGTAAAACCACCATTACTGAAAAAGTATTGTTGTTTGGACGCGCGCTGCAGACCGCCGGTACTGTGAAAGGTAAAAAGTCAGGCCAGCATGCAAAGTCAGACTGGATGGAAATGGAAAAAGAGCGTGGTATCTCGGTAACCACCTCGGTTATGCAGTTTCCCTACAGCGACCATTTGGTGAACCTGTTAGATACCCCAGGGCACGAAGACTTTTCAGAAGATACTTATCGTACACTGACGGCGGTTGATTCATGCCTTATGGTTATCGACGCCGCAAAAGGTGTAGAAGACAGAACCCGTAAGCTTATGGAAGTCACCCGTCTGCGCGATACGCCGATTGTAACTTTCATGAACAAGCTTGACCGTGATATTCGCGATCCTATGGAACTGCTTGATGAAGTAGAAACCGAGCTTGATATTCTGTGCGCACCAATCACTTGGCCTATTGGCTGTGGTAAAAGCTTTAAAGGGGTTTATCACCTTCATCGCGATGAAACCATTCTTTATCAAAGCGGCCATGGTCACACCATTCAAGATGTGCGCATTATTAAAGGGCTAGACAACCCAGAACTCGATACTGCAGTGGGGAGCGACCTTGCCGAAACCTTGCGCGACGAGCTTGAGTTGGTGCGCGGTGCGTCTAACGAGTTTGATCAAGAACTATTCCGTGAAGGTCAGCTAACGCCGGTATTTTTCGGTACAGCATTGGGCAACTTTGGTGTTGACCATATGCTTGACGGGTTAGTTGAGTGGGCGCCAGCACCACTTGGCCGCGAAACTGAAGAAGGCACAATTGAAAGCACCGACGGTAAGTTTAGCGGCTTCGTGTTTAAGATTCAGGCTAATATGGACCCGAAACACCGTGACCGTATTGCGTTTTGTCGTATCGTGTCAGGCAAGTACGAAAAAGGCATGAAAATGCGCAACAGCCGCTTAGGCAAAGACGTGCGTATCTCTGATGCATTAACCTTTTTGGCAGGTGACCGTTCTTTGCTCGAAGAAGCCTATGCCGGTGACATTATTGGTTTGCATAACCACGGTACTATCCGTATTGGCGATACTTTTACATCAGGCGATAACTACCGCTTTACCGGTATTCCAAACTTTGCGCCCGAGCTATTTAAGCGAATTCGCTTAAAAGATCCGCTTAAGCAAAAACAGTTGCTTAAGGGACTTATTCAGCTATCCGAAGAAGGCGCGGTTCAAGTGTTCCGCCCCCTTGCGAATAACGATTTGATTGTGGGTGCCGTAGGTGTCCTTCAGTTTGATGTGGTTGTGGCGCGTTTAAAAGCAGAGTACAACGTAGATGCACTTTACGAGCATGTTAACGTCGCTACTGCCCGCTGGGTTTACTCTAGTGATGAGAAAAAACTTGATGAGTTCCGCCGTAAAGGGGAGCAGAACCTAGCTCTAGATGGTGGCGACAACCTAACGTATATCGCACCTACCATGGTGAATTTACAGCTAGCGCAAGAGCGCTACCCAGATATTCAATTTACGAACACGCGCGAAAATTAAGAAAAGATACATTATGAATATACATGCACTATTAGTTAACCGTTTCACTGAAGCTCTACAAGAGATGGGCGTAGAAAATGCGCCAGTACCCGTTTCGCGCAGTGCTCGACCAGAGTTTGGTGAATATCAGTTTAATGGCGCCATGGCGCTGGCTAAGCAGCTTAAGCAAAAGCCTCGTGATATCGCAGAAAAAATCGTTGAGACAGTAAAGCTCGACGATATTGCCAGCAAGCTAGACGTGGCGGGCCCTGGCTTTATCAACGTTCATTTAAACGACGCATGGTTGGCTAACCAGTGCGAATTATCGTTAACCGACCCTCGGTTAGGCATCGCAAAGTCGCCTGAGCAAAACATTGTAGTAGATTACTCATCGCCTAACTTAGCGAAAGAAATGCACGTAGGTCACCTGCGTACCACCATTATTGGCGACGCGGTAGTTAAGGTACTCGAGTTCTTGGGTCACAATGTGATTCGTCAAAACCACATGGGGGACTGGGGTACACAGTTCGGCATGTTGCTTGCGCACCTTTCTGATAAGTTGCAAGAAGAAGTGGCCGAAACAGCGCTGTCTGACCTTGAAGACTTTTATCGCGAAGCCAAAGTACGCTTCGATGAAGAAGAAGGCTTTGCCGACCGTGCCCGTGAATACGTAGTTAAGCTACAGGGCGGCGATGCACAGTGCCTAGCGCTGTGGGAAAAGTTTATCGATGTGTCTATTGCCCACTCTGAAGAAGTGTACGACAAGCTAAACGTAAGCCTTACGCGCAAAGACATTATGGGTGAGTCGGCGTATAACGAAGACCTAGCCAACGTAATTAGCGACCTTAAAGCGAAAGGCATTGCGGTAGAAGACCAAGGTGCTCAGGTGGTGTTTATTCCTGAGCTTGCCGATAAAGAAGGCAACCCTGCTGTATATATTGTACAAAAATCTGGTGGCGGCTATTTATATGCCACCACCGACCTTGCGGCTATGCGCTATCGCAGCGGCAAACTAAATGCCGATCGTACCCTTATTCTTACGGATGCCCGCCAGGCGCTGCACTTTAAGCAAACGGAAATTGTAGGCCGTAAAGCAGGCTTCATGAAAGAAGAGCAAACCTACGAGCACTGCCCATTTGGCATGATGCTAGGCAGTGACGGCAAGCCATTTAAAACCCGTACTGGCGGAACCGTTAAGCTCGTTGAACTGCTTGATGAAGCGGTAGAACGTGCAGGTAAATTAATTGCCGAGCGCGACAACGATTTAAGCGAAGAAGAGCTTAAAGAAGTCGCTCGCAAGGTAGGTATTGGCGCGGTGAAATACGCCGACCTTTCTAAAAACCGTACTACCGATTATATGTTCAACTGGGATTCAATGCTAAGCTTTGAAGGTAACACTGCGCCTTACCTTCAATACGCCTACACCCGTGTGAAGAGTTTGTTTAGAAAAGCGGGTGTTGATATGGCTACTATGCCGGTAGATATCAAGCTTGTTGAGAAACAAGAGCACGCACTAGCCGTATTGCTTATGCAGTTTGAAGAAGTGATTGGTATGGTATCGCGCGAAGCGACGCCTCACGTGTTGTGTACGTACCTTTACGATGTAGCGTCAGCATTCATGACATTCTATGAAGCGTGCCCAATGCTGAAAGAGGGTATAGAGCCACAAGTACGCGATAGCCGTCTAGCGCTGTCAGCTTTGGTTGCCAAAACGCTAGAGAAAGGATTAACCTTACTCGGTATTGAAACACTAGAAAAAATGTAGTGCTCACGGTACAACGTACTTATTGATATTGAAAAAGGCTGACATTGATGAAGTGTCAGCCTTTTTTATGCTTAACACGAACGTATAAACACACAGCTTGCCGGTGAAAACTTTAATGCTTACATTTTTATTAAAACCGATAAGACGATAGATTCTTATAAGTTAGACAAATAAAAACGACAGGAAACCCGTATGACTAAGATCCTTGCCTTTGCAGGCAGTACCCGTAAAGGTTCATTCAACCACGCTATAGTAAACGTAGCCGCTGAAGGCGCACGTGACGCTGGCGCAGAAGTAACCGTGATTGATTTGGCTGATTATCAGATGCCAATTTTTAATGAGGACGACGAAGCAGAGTTTGGCATGCCTGAAAAGGCCCAAGCATTTAAAGAACTACTTATGAGTCATGATGGTTTTCTTATTGCTTCTCCAGAATACAACTCAAGCTACCCGGCACTGCTTAAAAATGCGATTGATTGGGCGTCACGCATGGGCGAAGGCGAAAAGCCCCTGCAAGCCTATCGTGGTAAAGTGGCGGGCATCATGGCCGCGTCGGCCGGAGGATTAGGCGGCATGCGCGTGCTGGTGGTACTTAGAATGCTGCTTGAAAACCTAGGAACTATGGTGCTGCCAAATCAAAAAGCTATCGCAAAGGTAAATACGCTCATGGAAGACGGCGTAATTACCGATGAAAAAACGATAAAGCAGCTTAAGAATTTGGGTAAAGAGACCGCTGAGTTGGCAGGTAAACTGGTCTAATGGCAGATGAGTATAATGGCTAGAGCGACCCGTCGAAGCTTTAGTTCGAAAAACTACGCAAAACACGTCCCATGGTCAGTGGTTAAATTTGGTTTGATGTCATAGTCTAGCTCAATGCACTTGCACAAAACCTCAAGTTCCTTAATGTAATTAAAGCAGGCTTAGGCCTGCTTCTTTAGTTTTATTTAAGCATAGACAAGGCAATAACCATGGACAAGAAAAATTACAGCTACGTAGCATTTTGGTTTCTTGCGGCAATAAATATTATTTCTCTCTTTGAGAGTATCATTTCAAAAGAAGGGTTCTCGCTCTTAACAGAGCCTGAGTTTCAAAACCTACTTTTACTCGCAATTCTTCAAAAGCTCGCGAAGCTCTCAAGTGTAAGAGCACCGGATGCAGGCGACATCAATTAACGTGTTATATTTCGAACTCTCTGTATTAATGTAATGTTCGGTGCCGACAGCAAGCCGCTTAATTGAGTGCGGCTTGCTTGGTTTGATTTCTCACTTTTACGTCTGAATTATTTTATACCACGTTGAGTTTCTAGGTAGCTGGCAAAGCTGCCAAGCCAGTGGCTTCCCATGTAGTGCATATCACCAAACACCGCGTTTAGTCCTGCTCCACGGTGTGCTTCTAGCGTTTTCTTCAGTACTGGTAAGCGTGCGTCATCGTCGGGTAAAGCGCTCATGATGCCTTCAATCATCCACGAACGGCTGATATTCAGCCCGTCTAGGTGAGCGAGCTTACCATCCGTTTTGTCTGTCACGGTCGCAGGCGCTAGCCAACTTGATGTTTCAGCGGTTAGGTCTGGAAAAAATGCTGAAAGCCACTGGCTATAGTTCTTTTTCGACATTACCCGGCGCATTAGGTCGGCTTCTGCCAAGCAAGGCGACAGGAAATCCTGCCCTGAAGGTTCGTAGGCTAGGGGGCACTGCTTGTCAGCCTGATAATAATCTTTCACTCTAGACGTTAGCAGTGCTTCAAAGTCCTTATCATCTGCAGCTTTTGCCCAATCCAGCATTAGGCCAAAAGCAAAGGCGGTTTGGCTGTGTTCACCCGTTCGAATCGGGTAAGCCAATTTAGGTAACCACGCACTTACTCTTGCCACAATTTCTTCCTCAAGGGGCAGTAGGGTGTTTAGCCATATCTTTGCTTTTGGAATAGATGATTGACGTAGTTCCGCGGTTAATTGTAGAAACCAAGCAAGGCCATAGGGGCGCTCAAATGACGCATTATTCTCGCGCTTAAGGCTAGCTAGTTCACCTTGAATGTTCTCTGTCGTAAAGCTGGTGTTAAGCTTCTTAATGATTAAATCTTTGTCAACAGTGTCTTGCGCTGTGTTTAGCATCCTCACTAGAAGCCAATGGCCGTGGACTGACGAATGCCAGTCTAAACAACCATAAAAAGACGGGTACAGTTTATTAGGCGCTTTAACGTCGTCGGCACTATTCATCATGTGTTTTACTACATTCGGAAACTCTTGGTGAATGCAGTGAAGTGCAAGATTGGCAAAAACTCTTTCGTAGTTGTTGTTAGAAGTGCCTGTGAAGGAACTTGCAACTGTATTAGTACTGCTGGTGCTAACGGCTTCAGCGTTCGGTGCATTAGTAGCAAAGGCGTTGTGGGTAGCGAGTATTGCAGTTAACGCCACACTGCGGCGAACAAAGTTCTTTATTTTCATCATGACTTCGTAAGCTTTTCTATTACAAGTCTATCGCTAATGTATAGTGATACATAATTTGAATAAAGTGCTGTACGACATATAGCGTGCCAGCACTTTAAGTAGCAGTTTGTAGCGTAAAACAGGCTGTCTTAATTTGAACTGCAGCTCTGGATACTTTCCAGTTTGTCAGTAAACGCATTTGTGCAACCAATATTGTTTAGTACCCACTGTACGTTGTAATAGGTGTCACCATACCTTTCCCCGCTGTCACACATAAGCGTAACTATTGACCCCGTTTCACCCTGTTGCTTCATTCGTTCGGCAATACTTAGCGCGCCCCATAAGTTGGTACCGGTAGAGGGGCCGGCTTTTATTCCCATGGTATTGTTTAACCAATGCATAGTAGCAATACTGGCCGCATCGGAAACTGCAATCATGTCGTCTATAACGTCGTGCTGAAAAGAAGCTTCCACTTTAGGGCGTCCAATCCCCTCTATGCGGCTTCCACGGGTAGCGGTAAGTGTATGATCCTTTTGCCGGAAGCTATCAAAAAACACACTGAATTCTGGATCGACCACGACAAGCTGAGAAGAGAGGCCTTTGTAGCGAATGTAGCGGCCTATGGTTGCTGATGTTCCGCCTGTGCCTGCACTCATAACCACGGTGTGTGGTACAGGGTGGGGCTCGGCTTTCATCTGCTCAAAAATACTTTCAGCAATATTGTTATTGCCGCGCCAGTCTGTAGCGCGTTCTGCGTAAAGGAACTGATCCATAAAATAGCCGTTAAGTTCTTTCGCTACCTTAGTGGCTTCGCAGTGCATTTGTGTAGGGCAGTCGACGAAATGACACTGACCACCGTAGCGTTCAATAAGCGCTATTTTACTCTGGGCGGTAGACTTAGGCATGACGGCAACAAACGGCACACCAATCATTTTTGCAAAGTAAGCTTCAGACACGGCTGTGCTGCCTGATGATGCCTCTACCACAGTCGTTCCCTCTACAATTTTTCCATTGCATAACGCGTACAGAAAAAGGGAGCGGGCCAAGCGGTGTTTTAAGCTTCCCGTAGGGTGGGTGCTTTCATCTTTAAGATAGATGTCGATGCCTTGAAATGCTATTTGCTCAAGCTTTATCAGGTGAGTGTCTGCAGAGCGCTGATAATCTGCATTGATGGTATTAATCGCTTTTGAAACCCAGCTTTTCATAACACTTTTCTCTTTCTATTAAATTCTTGCTCACCCCTTAAAATGCGCGCTGCAGTTAAAGTTCAGGGGAGCTGTACTCTCTAAACGTCAGAAAAAGAATATCAGTACAATACGAGCAATTGATTCTATTATTCCAGCTTATGGGTGGTTTGGTGCAATCTAATCGCATTAAATGGATAAAAAGAGAAATAATTTTCTAAGTAAATAGTATGAGCAAGAATGGAAGAGTTGAAAATTAACCCAAAGTCGTGAAATCAAGTACATAAAAATAGCCGAAAGGAAGGTAACTTTAGGTAAGGTTTATTGCACCTAACGCTAAACAGACCCTAGCTATTCTTCAGTACAAAAAAGTTCAGAATCCTCATCTATATTGGTATCGTTAGCAAACGACTTTATTAAAAGGTAGCAACATGAAAATTAGGGCGCTTTTCTTTGCCACAGCTCTTTTACCCGCGTTATGCGTATCCACGTTGGCTTATTCGAAAGAAGGGCAAATGCTAAAAGTTGCTACATTTAACGTAAGCATGGAGGCGACTAATTACAAAGCCTTAGGCATGAAGCCGAGCGACAAAGTACTACAGCACGTTCTGTCTACAGGTGAGCATCCTCAAGTTAAAAATATTGCTGAAATTATACAGCGTGTTAACCCTGATATTTTATTGCTCAATGAGTTTGATTACATTGCAGATAAACATAAAGGGGTAGAGGCTTTTATAGAAAACTACCTGAACGTTTCTCAGCAAGGGCTTGAACCGATTGACTACCCTTACACGTACGTAGCAACAGTAAACACGGGCGAGCCCACCACCTTCGACTTAGACAATAATGGTAAGGCAGAAGGTATTGGTGGCGATGCCTATGGCTTTGGATTATACCCCGGGCAATATGGCATGGCGCTACTGTCAAAATACCCTATTGATGTTGATAGTATCCGTACCTTTCAGAAATTCAAATGGCACCATATGCCTCATCCCCAAGTACCTATTATTCCTGATGAAAATGGCAGTGTGGACAATGGCACCCCTTGGTACGATGTGAATGAATGGGCGGCATTGAGGTTAAGCTCAAAGTCTCACTGGGACGTACCAATTAAAGTGGGTGATAAGATAGTACATGTGTTAGCAATGCACCCAACGCCACCGAATTTTGATGGAAACGAAGACAGAAACGGAAAGCGCAATTTCGATGAAATAAGGCTGATGGCGGATTACCTTTCTTCTGATAAAGGCGCCTATATCTACGATGACAGGGGTGAGAAAGTCAGTTTAGCAACCAATACGCGCTTTGTACTTGTAGGCGATTTTAATGCTGCCGATATCGGTGACAAACATAGAGAAGGTGTAATAGAACAGCTTACCGAACACCCGCTCGTCAATAACGACACAATTCCAACAAGTGCAGGCGGTGCAGGCGCGTCAGGTGCTGAGTTCAGCAATCGTTTTACCGCCTATTGGGGCGCCAGAGCCGACTATGTTCTACCATCTCGATATGGATTCGATGTACATGATGCAGGCGTTTTTTGGCCAGCTAAAACGAGTGACCTGTATCGATTAGTTAAAGATCGTGCCGCCAGCTCAGATCATAGGCTAGTCTGGGTAAGCTTGTCGCTAGAACAAGCTAAATAAAGGTCATTAATCGATTTCCCATTATTTACTTATTGTTTCATATCACTAGTAATGGCCGCGGCAAGCGGCCTTATTTAGCCTTATATAGCGTAATTTAGCCCAATTTAGTCTAACTGGGATTTTCGGTTTTGATCTGACACCGAATTAAATATTGTGAAGTAGGCAACTACCGCTAAATTGGCGACAAACCAAAGGTCTTTAATAACAAACTGCCCTAAACGGTCAACGATGGTGGAATTGTTAAAGGTATCAGGTACAGTAAATAAAAACGTTTGTGTCATCAAAAATACGGATAAACAAGCCAGTCCACTCGCAATGATCATTGGCTTGTTCTTAGTGTAAATACCTACGCCCAAAACAAGCGCAAAAAAGACATCAAAACCTCCAATAACATTCGACGCTCCCTGTACACTGAACACAGCATATAGCCACGACATAAACGGCGATGTTTCAACCAGCCCTACAATTGCATTAGCTTCAAACTCAAAAAACTTCATGCCTCCTATCCACAGTAATACCATGGCTACAGGAGCAAAGTTAAGGTAAGTCAGCTGTTTGTGCGAAAGTTTGTCGCGATAAAACAAGAACAGAAAAAGCGGTAATACTGCGAAGTACTTTATGATGCCTTGACCACTTCCAATAATCGGGAAGCCTCCTAAATCTGCCATCCATCGCGTTGGTGATAACAAAGTAAGTAATGGAATGGCAGTAACAAAAATGGCATACAGCGTTACTATTTTTGATGGAACAAGGTTAAAGCGCGCTGCAATGGTCAGTAACGGCAGTAACAGCAACGCGATACCAACAAAGGCACCAAGTTTACTCTCGCTCAGCAAAGCGCCCAACGAATAAAAGTTAAATGTAGTGATCAACGCACTGGGGTTTGCACCCAGTAAAAACGTTAGGCCAAGAACTGCAAAGCTAAAAGTGAGCAATGCGGTAACCATGTTTTCGGTTTGGTTTAATGTCATAAAGAGTCCGTAACTACTGCTGGTTCTGCGAAGTGTATGTAGAGACCCGCCATGGCATGAATAAAATTTCAAAGATTTTAAAAATGTTCACACTTAGGTGAGACCCGCACGCGAAGGTTTACCGACAGAATGAGAACTTATCTAATAGCCGTTGTCGTAAGTAACTTAGGTCATAAATAGCGAGGGCTTCAAACACTGCAGCCTTCAAGTAGTCGCGTGTGAAAAGTATCAAAAGCAGAGAGATAAATATGAAACAAGCAAGCAGTAGAGCACAGAAGCGTTTTAAGAACTGGTCAATAGTTGGCATGTGTGCAGCCTTGTCTGCTTGTGGTGCTCAGCCTCTAAAACCTATTGATGAGCAAATCACTAGCGCTGAAAACGTTGAAAAACTCGAGCAAGTTGTTGATACCTCTTTGCCTTTGGTACAGCAGGCCTATTCCATTGAGTCTGAAGAAGTGTGCGATAAACAAGGTGGTAAATGGGAGAAAGTAGGTCGACAGCAGGCGTATGCTTGTGTGCTTCCCGCGAACGATGCTGGCAATGCGTGTAATGACAGCAGCGAGTGCGAAGTGGCTTGTGTTACAGGAAACAATCAGGTGGAACCTGGGCAAAAAGCCAGTGGGGTATGTTTAGAAACTACCGACCTATTTGGCTGCAGAGCTTATGTGTCTAATGGTGTGGTGGAGCATACCCTGTGTGTTGATTAAGCGAACGTTAAATGAAGCGCACGCAATCGGCAATGCGCTTCATGGAAAATGCGTTAATTAACGTTCGGGAAGTCGAGTCTGTCCAGTTCACTCGCCGTCTCATTACATTCGCCTAATAGGTGCAGCCTATCTTCGGTTTGATGTGTATCGATTTCTATGTAGCCTGTTTGGCAATAACCTGTTTCATCCAGTTTTTCATCAAGAGAGGCATAGAGTTGCTCAATCATTCTATCTGACGATTTTTGTGATGAGCTTCCTCGGTTTTCCTGTCCTCCACGACCGCCACGACCACCACCTCCACCCCCTTGGCCACGGCCGCCTCTACCGCCGCCACCTTTAGCGCCTTCACGCGGTTTCATTAATGGAATGCTAAACGCGAAGAGCTTAGTACCATCTTGCTTGATCTTAGTTTCAAAGAATATTTCGTCCATGTCTAACGGCGGAGGGCGATGAGCGCACGCACTGACAATTAAAGAGGTCGTTATTGCTAATAGTGTTTTATTCATTTTATTTAACGCTTATTTGAACCACGTCACTTTGAGATTCAAACGCTTATTTAGTTGCAGAACCCAGTGTAAGTTTTAAGTAAAGTAATCATGCGCCGTAATAAGGTTTACCGTTTTACCGACGCGCTAATTGTGCAACACTCGCGTATCCATATTTTAAATAACTTACATTAGCAATTTGCTCATTTACAGGGATAGGTTTCATGCTTTCCAACATCATTCGTTTTGCGAAAAACATCGTCGTGTCGTTACTGGCAATCTTTGTGTGCTTTGGCGTGCTCGACTTCTTGTGGCTTGGCGTTATTGCGGATGGCTGGTATCAAAGTGAAATGGAACCGCTGCTTAGAAGCCAATTTATCACCTGGCCTTGGGTAGTGTTCTATTTAATGTATGGGAGCGTAGTGTTTGTACTTGCTGTGGTAGCGAACAGAGAGAAGTCGCTACTTTATGCCGGAATAGATGGCGCGCTGTTAGGATTAGCTAGTTATGGCGCCTACAACTTAACGGCATACAGCATTATTGAAGGCTTTACTTTGTTCATCATGCTTATCGATTGGGCGTGGGGAACGTGCCTAACCAGCGCAAGCGCTATGGCCGGCTGGTTAGGGTTTCAACTGGTTAAGGGAAAGAGTAGCGAATAATGCGCTTTAACACGCTGGCGTATTGGTTCCAAAAACCGCCGGTGTTGTAGTGCATGCCGTGCTGTTTGAATACGGCTTGTACTCTAGGAGCCATCTCTCTATAGCGTCTGGCGGGGATATCAGGGAACAGATGGTGCTCAATCTGAAAGCTTAAATGGCCAGTCAGTACGTGAAACAGGTTACCGCCTTTGATGTTCGATGAGCCTAGCGCTTGGCGGTAGTACCACTGTCCTCGCGTTTCGTTAACGCAATCTTCCTCTTTGAAGGTTTCTACATCGCCAGTGAAATGACCACAGAATATGATGGTTGATGTCCACAAGTTGCGCAGTAAGTTGGCAACAAGGTTACCTGCAAGCACCCATAAAAATAGCGGGCCAGCTAACAAAGGGAATAGCACATAGTCTTTTACTAACTGACGTGCCCCTTTGCTAAAAAAGCGCTTCTTAAGTTCGCTATGGGTAACCTGGTTCTTGCGGTTATCTTTCTTCTTACCAAAAAAGACCCGCTCAGCAGCCATCTCGTGATACGACACGCCCCACTGAAACAAAACGCTAAGTACGATATAAGTTGCGAACTGCCATAAGTTTTTTACACGCCATCTGAAATCGTTAGACAGGCGAAGCAAACCGTAGCCAAAGTCTCTGTCTTTACCAATAATGTTGGTATAGGTGTGATGCTCGTAATTATGAACGCGATTCCAACTTGCGCCATCGCAGGCAATATCCCACTCATAGCCTTTTGAATTGATATGTTTATCGTTCATCCAATCGTACTGACCGTGCATCACGTTATGGCCAATTTCCATATTGTCGAGTATTTTAGCCGTCGCTAGGCTTAATACGCCGGCAACCCAAAGCAGAGGCTGTAAGAAACCCAGCATTAATAATATACGGCCACTCCATTCACAAATACGCTGAATAAAAATGATACGTCGAATGTAGGCAGCATCTTCAGCGCCTACCTTCTGTTTAATATCGGCTTTGATTTCATCAAGTTGGGCGGCAAGTAATTCGTAGTTCGGTTTCTTTCTAGCGCTCGTAGGCTGAGTTGCTAGAGTTTCCTGAGTTTCGTGCATCGGCAAGTTCGCATGCTCGATGGCTTCTTCACGGTGCTGATTGTCTATTGCAACGTTAGTGTTCATAGTTGAATCTCCACATCGGTAACGGCTTGTGATACACACAACTGAATAAGTTGCTCTGCGCTATCTGAAAGTTCGCCAGTACGGGTATCCCTTACTACGCCCCTTTTCTTAACACATTGGCACTGATGACAAATTCCCATTCCACAGCCATAGGTCACAGGTTGTTCTGCTTGTTGAAGCTGCAAAAGTAGGGTTTGCTGATTGTCGATAGTCAAAGACTGGCCATTGTGAACCAACGAGAAAGTTTCGCTTTCGGTAAGGCTGGTGTGGCTCACCACAGGCAGCGCAGCGAAATGCTCGCTTGAAACAGGCGCGCTAATCGTCTTTGCATAAGTTTCTACTTGCTCGAACATGGCATGTGGGCCACACACTAACCAGTGTGCATCGGCAAAGTAAGGCAAATGGGCTTCAACGTCCCCATCTTTTTGCTTAGTTAAAACATCATAGGTGAAGCTTTCACAGCGCTTGCTGAAAGTTGAAAGCTCCTCAAGCAATACGTGTTCATTGGGCTTTGCAAAATAAAGCAAATGCACCGCTTTTTGATTTACCTGTGCATTGTTAATGGCATCGTCAAGCATGGCAATGAAAGGGGTAATGCCCGAACCGCCCGCAATCATAAGTAGAGTTTTTTCTGTCTTAGGCCATATAAATTCCCCCATTGGCGCTGAGATGTTTACCCATTGATTAGGCACACAAGCACGAAGGTAAGGTGTTAGCGCGCCCTGGGCTTTGACCTTGGTCACCAAGCGGATCTGCTTGTCTCTTTGGTGGGTATTAGCACCACTTGCTATGGTAAATACGCGGGTGGTGAGTCTGCCATTAAGCTCTATGGTCAACGCGATATGTTGCCCCGCGGTATGCGTGGGCCACGAACTATCTGGCTCGAGTACCACCTCGAGCATATTCGTGTTTAAGTTTTTTACTGTCACAACTCTGGCTCTGAAATAGCCATCGCGCCATGCGGGTTTAATTTGCTGCATCAGTACTTCCCAATAGCCCTTCCAAGAGCCGTGGTGGAATATACGATCAGTAAATTTATCTAGTAATAGTCTCAATGTAGAAATCACACCTATTTATGGTCGGAATTTTTTCAATACAAAAAATGATCAAAATATTTAAGCGTACATGTGTACGCTAACTCAGCGCACAAGTGTAAGCTTAAATTCTTCTGCGTCAAGAGGAGAGGAAGAAAATTTAAGGTAACGTCGTCGAAATGGGCTAATACTTTTGCGAAAAATGCAAAGTGATTTGTGGGCGGTGAGAAAGGCTATACGGATTATACGTTTGCTAAATAGCCGTAAACGTAACAAGGTGAACATTGCTGTGCATAAAGGGGCTCGCCTCCTTTATGCGCTCTGTAACCTACCTATACGCGCTGCAGTTTGTAATTGAAAAAACGTAAGTGTATTTAGTTAAATTACGTTCGGCAGATTGCAATGCGTTTGAAATATCACGACGCGCTTAGAAGTTGCGGTTTCGAAATAGCCAAGCGGCGATACCACTTCCCGCTATTAGCATTGAAGTGACCAGCCATAGTTTTGAAATAGGTGCGCCGTTGGGGCATTGTAACGACATGGTTGCGCCGGCTAAATTCTGACAGTCAACAAGTTGGCCTAATGCCAATACTAAGAGGCCAAGCAGTACTCCGATAACAGCATAAGACAAATTATTTAACGACATACTTTTCCTATTATTTTTCCACTTGTCGTTCATAACGACGGTAAAGTTTGCACTGCACCCTTGAGGAAAGCGAGAATGTGCTAAACCAGTGCACTACGTTAAGATGCAACGAAGCGTTAAATGCTTTATAAGTTTATTCTTATGGGCTCTGACCGTTTAACCAATGCGTGTTGTGCGCCACTGAACGGTAAAATTGTTCACCTCATCGGAAGTGGTCGAAAAATGCACATAGGCTCACGTAAAACAGTGTCGCAATATTTGCGCCAACCCCTATCAAAATTCCTTCAAATTCGGTACTATCCGCGGTCTTAAATTTTTAACGAAATAAGCGGACTATGTTTGAAATAAACCCCGTTACGAATGCGATAAAAGATATCCGCGAGCGCACCGACGCGCTTAGGGGGTATCTTTGACTTTGATGCAAAGTCAGAGCGTTTAGAAGAAGTTAGCCGAGAATTAGAAAGCCCTGATGTTTGGAACGAGCCAGATAGAGCGCAGGCACTTGGCAAAGAGAAAGTCGCCCTAGAGCAAATCGTTGAAACGATCCATAAACTCGACCAAGGCACAGAAGACGTTGAAGGTCTTGTGGAGTTGGCGGTAGAGGCTGAAGACGAAGATACCTTCGTTGAGGCCCAAAGTGAACTTGAAGGCTTAATTGAACAACTAGAGGTGCTTGAGTTTCGCCGTATGTTTTCTGGCCCGAATGATGAAAACGACTGCTATATTGATATTCAGTCGGGCTCTGGCGGTACAGAGGCGCAAGATTGGGCCAATATGCTGCTACGTATGTATTTGCGTTGGGGCGAAGCCCATGGCTTTAAAACTGAGCTGATTGAAGTATCAGACGGTGATGTGGCCGGTATAAAAAGTGCGACCCTGCGTATTCAGGGTGAGTACGCGTTTGGTTGGCTTCGTACAGAAACGGGCGTGCACCGTTTGGTTCGTAAGTCACCGTTTGACTCGGGTAACCGCCGTCATACGTCGTTCTCATCGGCGTTTGTATACCCAGAAATTGACGACGATATTGATATAGATATCAACCCGTCTGACTTACGTATAGATACCTATCGTGCATCGGGCGCAGGTGGGCAGCACGTAAACAGAACAGACTCTGCGGTACGTATTACCCACGAGCCAACGGGCATTGTGGTGCAGTGTCAAAATGATCGCTCGCAGCACAAAAACAAAGATCAGGCGATGAAGCAGTTAAAAGCCAAACTTTATGAGTTTGAGCTGCAAAAACAAAACGCTGAAAAACAAGCGATGGAAGACAGCAAGTCAGATATCGGCTGGGGAAGCCAAATACGCTCTTACGTTTTGGACGACTCTCGCATTAAAGACTTGCGCACTGGCGTGGAAACACGTAACACTCAAGCCGTGCTAGATGGCGACTTGGACAAATTTATTGAAGCCAGCCTGAAATCTGGGCTGTAAACCGAACAACGAAGTGAAAGGTTATGACTGACCAACAAACAGACGATAACAAATTGATTGCAGAGCGCCGTGCCAAATTGAGCGCTATTCGCGAGCAGTGCCGTGCCAACGGTTTCCCAAACAGCTTCCGTCGTGAAAACTATGCGGATGAGCTGCAAGCTAAGTTCGGTGAATTCGACAAAGAAACCTTGCAAGAGCAGGGCAACAAGGTAAGCATTGCTGGCCGTATTATGGCAAAGCGTGGTCCTTTCATGTTGCTTCAAGACATGACAGGCCGTATTCAAGCTTACGCTGATAAAGACACGCAAAAAGCACTTAAAGCAAAATATGGTGCGCTAGATATTGGTGACATCATTGGCGTAGCGGGCGACCTGCACAAGTCAGGTAAAGGCGACCTTTACGTAAACATGGAACAATACGAGCTGTTAACCAAAGCACTTCGCCCGTTGCCAGAAAAATTTCACGGTTTGAGCGACCAGGAAACTAAATATCGCCAGCGTTATGTTGACTTGATCACAAGTGAACAAACGCGCAAAACGTTCATGATCCGTAGCAAAATCGTAAACGGTATTCGCAATTACCTGACCGAACGTGACTATCTAGAAGTAGAAACGCCAATGCTACAGGTTATTCCAGGTGGCGCGACGGCGAAGCCGTTTGTCACCCACCACAATGCGCTAGATATCGACATGTACCTGCGTATTGCGCCAGAGTTATACCTTAAGCGCTTAGTCGTTGGTGGTTTTGAGCGTGTGTTCGAAATTAACCGTAACTTCCGTAACGAAGGCTTATCAACGCGCCACAACCCAGAATTTACTATGCTTGAATTCTACCAAGCGTATGCAGACTACAACGACTTGATGAACCTTACTGAAGATATGCTACGCACCTTGGCGGAAGACATTCTTGGTACAAGCATTATCAAGAACACAACGAAAGACGCTGAAGGTAACGTAACGTCTGAAGTAGAGTATGATTTTGGTAAGCCGTTCGACCGTTTGAGCATGGGCGAGGCGATTCTTAAATACTGGCCTGAAGCTGATGAAGCCGCTATTCGCGACCCAGAAGCGAACCTAGATTCGCTTAAAGCGATGGCAAAGCAGCTTCATATCAAAGAGCCTGAAGTTGACGGTATTTGGGGCGCGGGTAAATACTTGTGCGAAATCTTCGAAGCAACAGCTGAAGAGAAGCTTGAACAACCTACGTTTATCACTGAATACCCTTGGGAAGTATCGCCGCTAGCACGTCGTAATGACAACAACCCGTTCATTACCGACCGTTTCGAGTTCTTCGTAGGCGGACGTGAATTAGCCAACGGCTTTAGCGAGCTTAACGACCCAGAAGACCAAGCTGAACGTTTTGCAAAGCAAGTTGAAGAAAAAGACGCGGGCGATGATGAAGCCATGCACTTTGACGATGACTATATTCGTGCACTTGAGTACGGCTTACCGCCAACAGCGGGTGAGGGTATTGGTATCGACCGCCTAGCTATGCTATTTACCGATAGCTCAACTATCAAAGACGTTATCTTGTTCCCACATATGAAGCCTCAAGCGCCGAAAGACGCGCAAGAAGCCGGTGAGCAAGCGTAATAGAAAAAAGGAGCCGCGTGGCCTGCTTGTATATAAGTAGGTCAGCTCTTCGTTTAAAGACGAGTGTTCTAAGCTCAAATGCTTTTAAGCGCTAGCTCTTTTACAAGCTAAGCGCCTTAACACGCTCTACTAAAAGGGTGTTCTCGGGAACGGGGATACCCTTTTTCTTTGCCATTTCCACAATATACCCATTAATGGCGTCTATTTCAGTTTGCCTGCCATAAAGCACGTCTTGATGCATACTTGAATAGTTTTCGCCGGTTGCTTTAGCAACGGCTAATACTTTCTCATGCACATCATCTTCGTTGAAATCATACCCATAGGCGTTCGCCACTGAAGTAAACTCATGGCAAATTGCGTGGCGAGTCTCGGCAAACGCCGCCTCGGCAATGCGTTTGTTTTGCATATTATTTAGCGCCGTTAGTGGGTTGATGACGGCGTTAATCGATAATTTTGTCCAAAGTGAGGTAAGGATATTTGCTTGATAATGCACAGGCGGCAGTGCACGTTCTAATAGGGCTATTGCGTTGGCCTGTAGTGGGTAAGTCTGGGTCAACGCAGACAATGTGGCTGGTATTCTGCGTGTTGCTTTGGCTAGCCCAATTTGGGTAGCGCCAAGCCCCGTATGCCTGACCTGTATTTTTCCAGACGACGTCGTTTCTTTTAACGCACCGTGGCTGGTGGTGGCAAGTAGAATGGGGTAGTCATCAGGCAATAATGAGCGTGCAGTTTCAAGCCCGCCCATGCCATTGTGAAGCAATACAATAGTTGGAGTGTTTTCAAGATAGGGAAGCCACTGCGTAATGGCTTGTTGCAGTTGATATACCTTAAGAGGAAATACCAATACGTCGCTATTATCTAGCACCGTTGGTGTGTTAAAAGGCGGCTGAAGCATAGTACTACCGCCATCTTGCCATAAAGCCTCAGTTGGCATCGCGACTATATTTCGCGGGTAGCAGGCATTACCAATACCGTTTTTCTGTGCCCCTGCGGCAACCAAGCTTCCAATAGCGCCACCGCCAACAATATGAAGCTTTTTCACGGTTAACCTAACACGTTTAATTTATCAATAGGGGGAGTTGAAAACCGGGCTGGCAGCGATGGCCAAGGGTAGCTATCTGGCTGTTGAAGAGCGCTATACCAAGCCTGTACATCTGTTTCATTGACCACGCGACCTGTATCGAAAGGCGCAGTGATGCTAAGCTCTCCCGCAGATAAAGGCAGGCGCAAGTGCCATGCGTGAAGGTAAAGTCTGTCGGAGGGCGCACCACCGTATAGACTGTCGCCTAAAATGGGGGCGCCAATACTTTTTAATGCCACGCGGATTTGGTGTGTTTTGCCCGAATGGGGTTTAACAATAAAGCCTCGTGTGCCCGGTTTAGCGGCATGGCTGAAGAACTGGGTAATAGCGGGGTTTTCATGCGACTTTAACAAGATGCGCTGACCGCCACGACGGTTTTTCATATCGCCGATGATTGCACCTTGTTTCTTCTTAGGCTTGTGTTCACTTAAGGCCAAATAAAATTTACCGATGCGTCGTGAAGAAAACAGCTCGCCAATTTCAGCCGCTGTTTTTGCATTCTTCGCCAAACACAAGCAGCCCGATGTTCCCGTATCTAACCGATGGCATAAATGCAGTTCGCTAAGGCTAAGCTGCTTTTTAAGCTGGGTGACAATACCATCAGTACGCAGCGTATCTTCGCCTTTGCAAGCTGAGCTTTCTTTTTGTGCAGCATTTTTGTCGGTGTCTTCATGCTCGATAGCTAGCGCGTTATCTTTCGGGGCACCTGACTTGCTGTCTAGGGCGTCGTGCATCGCAACGCCAACAGGCTTATTTACTACAAGTAAGTTTGCGTCTTCAAAAAGAATAGGTATGGGTTGCACTAGCTATTTTCTAACTCTGAAATGGCTTCTTCGTAGTCAAGTTCGTCAACGGCATCTACAATGGCAGTTCGCTTTTCCTCAGGCAGAGCAAGGGCATCTAACCACTCATCTAGCTTTTCTTCGGCAATAAATTCGCTGGCCTTCAGTGCAGCCATTAATTGTTTACGTGCTTGCTCAGCCACTGCGCCGTTAGCCGGCGCTGCGACACTAGGCGCAGGTTCTTGTATAAGCGTGTCTACTGCAGCAATCGTTTCATTAAGCACACTAACAAAAACGGGGTATTCATCGGCAATTCGTTTATCGTTTCTAAAGGCACTCTCCACTGGCTTACTGGCATTGTGCAGAGCAAACATGCCCAAATTGCCCGTCACGCCCTTTAAGGTGTGAGTAAGTGAATAGGCTTCATTGAAGTCACCTTTTGCAACATGCGCTTGTATGTCGGCATCAAGAGAACGATATTCATCCGTAAACTTACCCAGCAGCGTGAACAATAGCTTTTTATTTCCACTGAGTTGTGACATTCCAAAATCAATATCAAGTACTGTTGTTGACTGATCCATGCAACTTTCCTTTTAACCGCTATTTTCTATTCCAAATGGAAACCATTTATTCGCTCATTCGTACCACTTACCAATATTAAGCGGTGAAAAAACGCATTTGCAAAAAAGCTTTTGCGTACAAGTGTATTTCAGAAATACATAAATTAATACAATCATAGCAAAGTCCAGAGAAGTAAAGCGTTAAAAAGTCTGGTAATCTTTCAAAATTCGCTAGTTCATTAAGGTCGGTGACCCTAACATTGGGCTTGAGCAGTTTGTTACTTAGCGAAGGATGAAGGTGTAGTTATTTTAAAAGGAATCATCATGTCAGGAAAACTGGCTCTACGAACTCTGTGTATGGCCTTAGGGGTCATTGTTGTAACAGCGTGTCAACACGCACCGGTAGATCATGCTCAAAGCCAAGCTGAGGCTGCAACAAATTCATCTAATACCGTCTCTATTCCCTACGAGAAGTACACGTTAGAAAATGGTCTTACCGTAATACTGCACGAAGATCATTCAGACCCGCTTGTTCACGTTGACGTTACTTACCACGTAGGCTCGGCGAGAGAAGATGTAGGTAAATCCGGTTTTGCTCACTTCTTCGAGCACATGATGTTTCAGGGCTCAAAACACGTAGCAGACGAACAGCACTTCAAAGTGATTACCGAGTCAGGCGGTAACTTAAACGGTACAACCAATACCGACCGCACGAATTATTTTGAAACGGTTCCCGCCAACCAGCTAGAAAAAGTGCTGTGGTTAGAGTCAGACCGCATGGGCTATCTTTTAGAAGCAGTGGATCAAACCAAGTTTGAAAATCAAAGAGAGACGGTGAAAAACGAGCGTGCACAGCGCGTTGATAATCAACCATATGGCTTGCGTTATGAGCTTAACGGCGAAGCCTTATACCCAGAAGGTCACCCTTATTCGTGGATGACTATTGGCTATGTAGAAGACTTAGACCGGGTTAACGTTAACGACCTAAAAGCTTTTTTTAAACGTTGGTATGGCCCCAACAATGCCGTACTCACTATTGGTGGCGATATCGACGTAGCAAAAACCAAAGCGTGGATAAAAAAGTATTTTGGCGAGATACCGGCTGGGCCTGCTGTAGAAGAGCCTGAGCCACAACCTGTCACGCTTACTGAAACACGCTATATGACATTGGAAGACAAAGTCCATTTGCCTTTGCTGCAAATTACCTATCCTACCGTTTACGGTCGCCACGAAGATGAGGCCCCGCTTGACGTGCTGGCTGATATCTTAGGGGGAGGGAAAACCTCACTTTTCTACAAAAACTTGGTTAAAGAAGGGATGGCGGTTCAAGCAGTCGTTTCTCACCCTTGTCGTGAGCTTGCCTGTGAATTTCAGCTACTTGCCCTAGCGAACCCGGCAAAAATCACGTCGTTATCAACCTTGCAAGAGGTGCTAAACCAAACACTCAAAGAATTTGAAACGCGCGGCGTGACGGCAGACGATTTAGCACGCACAAAAGGTCAAATTGAAGCGCGTACCGTGTTTGGGCTTCAAAGTGTATCTGGCAAAGTATCAGCATTGGCCGCTAACGAAACGTTTTACCAAACCCCAGACTTGATAGCAGAAGACATTGAACGCTATAACGCAGTAACGGCAGACGACGTGATGCGGGTTTACAACAAGTACATCAAAGATGCCAATAGCGTTGTACTAAGTGTGGTACCAAAAGGGCAAGTACAGTTAGCTGCCGCCGAGCAAACCTTTGAACGCCCGGTAAGAAATATTCACGTTGAAACCGTTGACGTTGCCGGTGAGGAAGCGTTTACTAGCGCACCTTCAAGTTTCGATAGAAGCGTGATGCCTAAAGCCGGTGATGCACCTGTCGTGGAAGTGCCTGACTACTGGGAAGCTGAACTTGCCAACGGCATTAAAATACTGGGGGTAACCAGTACAGAAACGCCAACGGTTACCTTAACGTTAGGTATGGACGGCGGCATGTTGCTAGATTCAGAAGGCAAAGCTGGAACGGCCTACCTTACGGCACTATTGATGAACGAAACGACCAAGCATTACTCCAATGAAGCGTTAGCCAGTGAACTCGCCAAATTGGGAAGTTCTATTCGTTTCAGTACCGCAGGCAGATATTCACAGGTTTATGTGTCTACGTTAACCAAGCACCTAGATGAAACCTTAGCGCTTTTAAAAGAAAAGCTTTTTAACCCCGCTTTCACAGAAGAAGATTTCGAGCGCATGAAGGAGCGGGTGGTTCAAGGTCTGCAGCAGCAGGCGAAAACACCATCGAGCTTAGCACGACGGGCACGAGATCTTATTTTGTTTGGCGAAGACAATCGCGTGAGTTTGCCAGACGAAGGCACCCTTGAGACTGTGCAAAGTATCACGCTGGACGATGTGAAAACCTTCTATAAAAATTACTATTCGCCAGATAAAGCAAGCATTGTTGCTGTTGGAAACTTATCGAAGAAGAACATGGTTGAAACGCTTGATTTTATAGGCCAGTGGCAAGGTAACGCCTACGAATTTGCTGATTATAGTGACTTTCCTCAGTACAACGAAAATCAAATTTTCCTTATTGATAGCCCTGAAGCAGTTCAGTCGGTTGTCTATATTGTGGACAGAAGTTTACCTTTCGATGCGACGGGCGATCATTTCAAATCACGTTTAATGAACTTCCCGCTAGGCGGGGCATTTAACAGCCGTATCAACCTAAACTTACGCGAGGATAAAGGTTTTACTTATGGCGCAAATAGCGGCTTTGTAGGCGGCAAAACGCTGGGCTGGTTTGAAGTGAGTACCGACCTTACCGCCGCTAATACCGGCGAAGGGATAAAAGAAATTTTAGGTGAAATTGAGCGTTACAGGTCTGAGGGTGTGGAAAAAGCGGAAATTGATTTTATGCGCAATGCTTTTACGCTTAGCGATGCCCTTGAATTTGAGACGCCTACAAGCAAAGCGCGCTTCTTGCGTCAGTTATTGAGCTACGGTTTAGAAAAAGGTTATCGAGAAGCGCAGCTAGATATTATCAATAACATTGATAAAGAATCGATAGACGCGCTTGCAAAGCAATATTTGAATCTTGATAAGATGCAAATTATTGTAGTGGGCGATAAAGCGAAAATTTTGCCTCAGTTGAACGCGCTATCAATGCCAATTATCGAGTTATCAGTAGAGGGTAACACGCGAGAAGCGTTAAACTGACAGATTAATTTTTGTTGAATTTACACTATTGCCCCCCATAACAGGGGGCAATATTGACATAACGGACCACCATTTTGACTGTAGACTCATCCCGTTTTGAAGCGCGCATAGCCGCGCTTAAGTCACCCGAGTTCCTAGCTGCGCTAAAAGATATTAAGCGTGGAGTAGAGCGCGAAGCCCTTCGTATAAACCCAAATGGCACCTTGGCACAAACGCCACACCCCAAGCCGCTGGGATCAGCGCTGACTCACGACTCAATAACTACAGACTTTTCAGAGTCGCTGTTAGAGTTTATAACGCCACCAGAAAATAGCGCGGCAAAAACAATTTCTCAGTTAAAAGATATCCATAAGTTTGTCATTAATAACATTGGTGAAGAGCAAATTTGGCCACTTAGTATGCCTTGCTTCATTGAAGATGAAGCCGACATTCCTATTGCCTATTTTGGTGAGTCGAACGTTGGGAAAATGAAACGGGTTTATCGTATTGGGCTAAAAAACCGTTACGGCAGCATGATGCAGGCCATTGCTGGTGTGCACTTTAATTTCTCACTACCTGAAAGCTTTTGGAAGCTGTGGGCAGAGCTGAACGGGAAAGAATATTCGCAAGAACAAGTTTCTGCAGACTATTTTGGATTAATTCGTAATTACCGTCGTCTTTGCTGGCTTATCCCTTATCTTTATGGCGCGTCTCCGGCACTGTGTGGCTCGTTCTTAAAAGGTAAAAAGCATGCACTGCCATTTAAGAAGGTAGGCAAAGGCACTGTATATATGCCTTATGCAACCTGTCTACGAATGAGTGATTTAGGCTATACCAGTGCAGAGCAATCCTCACTTAAAATTTGTTATAACCGGTTAGATAATTACGTTAAGCTGCTGCGCGACGCTATGACAACGCCTTCTTCACGCTTTAGTGAATTCGCGGCGGGAGAAGAAGGAAATTATCAACAGTTAAGTCGCAATATCATTCAAATTGAAAATGAACTGTATTCACCTATACGCCCTAAGCAGCCTACCGAGTCAATGGAAAAACCAACAGACGCTTTGGTTCGTCGCGGTATCAGTTACATTGAAGTACGCGCTCTAGACGTAAATCCGTTTACACCCATAGGTATCTCGCAAACGCAGTTTGACTTCTTAGATGTGTTCTTAGTGGCGTGTTTACTTATGCCAAGTGCAGAGCTAGATGAAGCTCAGCTTAAAGAAGCTAAAGAAAACATGAATAAAGTGGTGCTAGAAGGGAGAAATCCTGACTTAGTGCTACAGAACAATGGTGTGGATACTACACTGCCACAATGGTGCGCATCGCTGTTTCACGTATTTGAGCAAGCTGCCGAGCTATTGGATTTGGCTAACGACACTACGGCTTATTCGCAGGCGGTGAAAGCTGAATTTGAAAAAGTGAAAAATCCAGACATAACGCCGTCAGGCAAACTGCTTGCTATGTTGTTGGAAGATGACAAAGATAACGGCATACTTGGTCTTGAACTGGCGCAGGCGTATCAGGCGGAAATGAAGTCTTTTGAGTATACCGATACCGATGCTGCGGGTTTTGCCGCACAAGCTGAAGTGTCATTCTCCGCGCAAAAAGAGATAGAAGCGTCTGACACTAAAGACTTTGATACATTCATTCGTGATTATTTCGCTGAAGCTCCTGCAAAAAAAAATGCCTGACATAAGTCAGGCATCGAAGGGTTCCAGGGAAACACACATTTTACTAGAACATTAATTAAGACAAGCTATGAACCAAAAGTTCAAAAAACTGGTTGTTTTTTTATCAACGCTCATCGTTCTTTTTCCACTGCTTATCGCTGGGTGTGCAACTACGCCTCCTAAAGACATCAGTAATTTGTGCGAAATTTTCTACGAAAAGGACGATTGGTATGATGCAGCGGCTGATGCCAGAGACAAATGGGGTGTGCCTATCCATGTTCCTATGGCCATGATGTATCAGGAAAGTTCGTTTCGACACGATGCGCTTCCCCCACGTGATTATGTTTTCTTTGGGTTAATTCCGTGGGGACGAGTCAGTTCAGCCTATGGGTATTCTCAAGCTAAAACGCCTACATGGGCAGACTATATGAGAGAAACGGATAACAGTGGCGCAGATAGAGATGACTTCGAAGACGCTATTGACTTCATGGGCTGGTTTATCTACAAGTCTCAAAAAGTGAACGGCATTTCAAAATGGGACGCGTATGCCCAATACTTGAATTATCACGAAGGGTGGGGCGGCTATAAGCGAAGAAGTTACGACAGAAAGCCTTGGCTCAAAAAAGTGGCGTCAAAAGTAAAAGCGCGTTCATTGCGATACGCCACTCAGCTTAAGACCTGCGAAGAAGACCTCCAAAAAGGGTGGTTTATGAAGCTGTTTAGTTAACACAGATCGGCTGCTGAAAAGATAAAGAGCATACAAAGCGCGACTTCCAAGTCGCGTTTTTTGTGCCACTAATAAAAAGCATTAACATTAGAACAAGAAAAAGTAAGAGGTAATACGCTGATAGGAATAAGAAAAAATGGGGGATAGACGGGCGTCTATCCCCCAGCGACGCTAAGCCAAGACCGTTTTTTTAACTCACGTCGAACAGGCATTTACAAGATAGTGTAAATGAGAATGATTTGCAATAGCTTTTTGTTTTTATTTTCCTTCTTACTTTGCGCTTATTGTATTTAAGGTTTTCTACGACAACTAGCAGGCGCAATCTCAATTCCTGCTTTATACTTTTAGCATTGCTGTTGATGATGTTTGATCAGATTTAGGAAGCGTAGCGATAGTGAACTTATGGTGAATAAAAAGTTTAGCGCGCATGGTGATGTCCATGCTCACTTTCTCCAAGAGAAGCGGATTCTTTCCATCAGCCTTAGCGGGCCTTTTAATTTAGAGTTTATTCTTAAATATCAACGCGTAGTGGGTGCTGAGAGAGAAAAGATCCAAGTGCCTTGTTGGGCCAGCTTAGTTAACGTTCACGGCTTAGCCTTAGCGCCTATGGAAGCTACAGCAGATGCACAATTGATTGTGGATGAAGCCGTTGATTCAGGACTTGTTGCCACTGCGGTAGTACTTCATGAGACAGAAGGGCTCGCGTTACAGCAGAAGTTTTGGTCTAAAATTTACGACGCATCTACGCTACCTTTTGAATTCTTTAGCGATAGTTCAGCGGCATCAGACTGGTTAGTTGAGAAAATTGCTAGTGGTATGCAAAGGCACAACGTCTATCAAAGCAGGAATATTACTAGGTAGTAGTTACCTTATGCCACTTCATTGCTTTCCTTTTAAATGATCTAAGTATAAGAACGCTTCTTATCAATTTTATAAAGGCATGACAGGAGGTAGCCATGGTAGGAAGTCAGCATCAGTACCGTTTTTTCAACGTCAATAATGTGCTATTTGATATACCCAGTAATGTATATGACGATAGAACAGTTGACGAATGGTTTGATGAGATTGTGAAAGAGGGAAGAAAGCGGGAGCGTTGGGTCATTTTCTCCATCCCCGACAAAAACCTTACAGTCACCCATACTGCTGCAAAGCAACTCTGCACTCGATTACCTTTTTTAAAATCTTATGGCTGCCTTGGCTTTTTGCTTCTAGCGACACACACCAACGCCAAAATTTTTCAACACAGTTTAAAAGCCACGCCTTCCAACTTTGATATGAAAGTTAGTGAATCGATGGAAACACTCTGTAGGTCTGCTGAGTTGATGTTAGGAAGCGAAAACGAACTGAATATTTTTAACCGATTCGGGACGCGATAACGTCAATAATTTCATATACCAGCACTTAGGTTGCCTTCATGAAGCTTAAATGAAAACCTCAATTTGACCTAGATCAAACATTCAAAATGTTGCCGATAAGCTAATTTTCACTATTGATCTAGATCACAACCTCTATACCAAGCCTCTTCTATTATTCACTTAGTTAAAGAGGAGACCAATTATGTTGTGGACTATGATGAAAGACCCAGTGGTATGGGGCTCACTGCTAGGAATAGGCATTATCGTCGCGATGATGATGTATTACACTTATCTTTTTATGCACAACAGTGCTGATGAAGACAAATAAATCGCCACTTTGTGGCTGAGCTAGCGCAAATTAACGTTTATTGTTTTGAAGCGGTATGTCGATAAGCACTAATAGTGCGGCTTGCCCGCCGTACTCCAGTGGGGCTTGATGAAACGCTCGTACGTGAGGGTGCTGGACTAAGTAATGGGGCAGGGCAGCTTTTAACACGCCCTGACCGAAGCCGTGCATGACGCAAACGCAATCTATCAAGTCTTTTCTGGCAGTGTGGATAAGCGCTGCAAGCTCTGCTTTTGCCATCTCACGCGTAAGGCCATGTAGGTCTAACGTCATTTCCGGTGAATAATCACCGCGGCGCAGTTGTTTTAAGATGTGAGTCGATTCACCCTCTTGGCAAAAGCGCATAGGCCCTTCTTGAGGCAGTGCGGCTTGATACATATCGGAAAAGTCGAAGCTCGCCGCTAGTTGCTTGCTGTGTTTTAGGTGTTTACCTTTTACTTGCTGCGACTTCTTAAATAATTCAACTTGCTTATCAGGCTCAACTTTATCTTGCGATAAAGGCGTGATTCCCTGCATTGCATCGGCAAATGAGAAGGTCTCTTCCTCGGCACTTATAGAGTCGTTTCGATTACTCGCGTGCCCTTGCCTAGCTAGTCCAGTTTGGCGCTTAGGTTCAGAAAGCTGCTTTTTTAATGCTTTGAGTTCTTTTTTAAAGGTTTTCATCAACAATAGCTTGGGTAAATAAACTCGAGTCTAATAATTCAAAACGCTTAAATTATAACGAATAGAAAGATTCGCTACGTAGTTAATTATGTGAATCGGTATGAAGTTTGGGTATGATACCAGCTTTGAAATTTTTGATGTACCCAAACGCCATGACCGATAAGTTTTACCTTGAAGAAGCCATTGAAGATCTGCATACCCTGTTAGATATGACACGATGGGCAACCAGCCGTTTTAACGATGCCGCTTTGTATTTTGGTCATGGTACTGACAATGCGTGGGATGAAGCGACGAGCCTCGTTATGCAGGCGTTGCATTTACCTCATCCCATTTTTGAGCAGGCGGGTGAAAATGTTCTAAACTCCCGTTTAACGAAAAGTGAACGGGAAAAAATTGCCGAGCTTGTATTAAAGCGTGTTCAAACCCGCATGCCATTGCCTTATATTACTAACGAAGCATGGTTCTGCGGTATGCCATTTTATGTAGATGAGCGCGTGCTTATACCCCGTTCGCCATTTGCTGAACTTATTCAAAATGAATTTGCCCCCTTTGTTGAATCAACACCCGCCAATATTCTAGATATGTGTACGGGCGGTGCGTGTATTGCTATCGCGCTTGCTCATGCTTATCCAGAGGCCCAGGTGGATGCCGTAGATATCAGCACGGATGCGTTAGAAGTCGCCGACATCAATATTCAGGAGCATGGGCTAAGTCACCGCGTGTACCCCATTCAATCAGATTTGTTTGCAAGCTTAGCTGGGCAAAAGTACGACCTCATCGTGTCTAACCCGCCTTATGTAGATGCAGAAGACATGGCTGACTTGCCAGAAGAATATCATCACGAGCCAGAGCTGGCCCTAGCCGCAGGCGACGACGGTTTAGATCTCGTTGATATAATGCTTAAAGAGGCGCCAACCTATCTTAACGACGGCGGCTGGCTATTTGTAGAGGTAGGCAACAGCGAAGTTCACATGAGTGAAAGGTTCTCGGGTTTGGAAGTCATTTGGCTTGAGTTTGAAAACGGCGGTTCAGGTATCTTCGCCGTGCGCAAAGACACACTCGTACAGTATTTTAGTAGTAAGGATTGATAGTTAATTATGTCAGGTAACAGCTTCGGAAAGCTTTTCACTGTAACCACGTTTGGCGAAAGCCACGGCATCGCCATTGGTGGCGTGGTAGATGGTTGCCCTCCAGGACTCGAAATTACAGAAGAAGACTTGCAGGTTGATTTAGACCGACGCAAGCCAGGCACTTCTCGCTATACCACGGCGCGAAGAGAAGACGACGAAGTACAAATTCTATCTGGCGTATTTGAAGGTAAAACCACGGGTACAAGTATTGGCTTGTTGATTAAAAATAAAGATCAGCGAAGCCAAGACTACGGCAATATTAAAGACCGCTTTCGCCCAGGCCATGCTGATTACACCTACGATCAAAAATACGGTAGCCGTGACTATCGCGGTGGTGGTCGCTCGTCAGCCCGCGAAACAGCTATTCGCGTAGCTGCTGGCGGTATCGCGAAGAAGTACCTGAAAGAAGTGCATGGTATCGAGGTGTTGGGGTATTTGTCTCAGCTTGGCCCTGTTACGGTAGATAAGGTCGATCACAGCGTTACCAATACCAACCCGTTTTTCTGCCCAGATGAGTCTAAGCTAGATGCGCTGGACGAATACATGCGCGACCTGAAAAAGTCTGGCGATAGTATTGGCGCAAAAGTTTCAGTTGTGGCTAAAAATGTCCCTGTGGGCCTTGGCGAGCCTGTGTTCGATAGGTTAGATGCTGAAATTGCCCACGCCATGATGGGGATTAACGCGGTGAAAGGTGTTGAAATTGGCGATGGTTTTGATGTTATCAATCAAAAAGGCAGTGAACACCGCGATACGCTAACCCCTGAAGGGTTTTCGTCAAACCATGCAGGTGGCGTATTAGGCGGCATTTCTACCGGCCAGGATATTGAAGTGCACATGGCACTTAAACCGACCTCGAGCATTTCGGTACCGGGTAAAACTATCAATAAAGACAATGAAGAGATTGATATTGTCACCAAAGGTCGTCACGACCCTTGTGTGGGTATTCGCGCTGTACCCATTGCAGAAGCCATGCTTGCGCTGGTATTAATGGATCACTTGTTACGCCACCGCGCACAAAATACAGGTGTGCTATCGACGACTAAGCCAATTGCGGGTCAGGCATAGCGTTTTTTAATTACCACTAAGCTTAATCGTATTATCTACGCGATTTGGTAAAACGCGCAGCATTACCTTCGTGTTGCGCTAAATATTCTCACTATTCGCCACTGCCCGTTTTGCGCTAGTGGCGTTTTTGCATATGGAGATGTGAATTGTCACCTAATGGTCAAAACGAAGCAAGAAGCGCTGAGACAGGCGCAGCAAGCAGTAAAACTGCGCTCTTTATCCTCGCTATTACCTACTGGCTTTATTTCGGGCAACTTGGCGTATTAGTGCCTTACTTGGGGCTCTTCCTTGATGGGCGGGGCTTTTCTTCTGCCGAAATTGGTGAGCTTTTTGCCGTTATCACGCTTGCTCGTATCTTAGGGCCAGGTTTGTGGGCAGGCGTTGCCGACAAAACCGGCAATGCCATAGGCGTTATGCGTTTAAGCTGCTTTCTTACAGTACTCACTTTCAGTTCGGTATTTTACTTCACCAGTTTCTGGGGGCTTACCCTGGCTTTTGGCTTAATGATGATGTTTTGGACCGCGGTATTGCCTCAACTTGAAGTGATTACCATGAACACGGTGGCGAAAACTAATGCGACGTATGGCCAAATAAGGCTGTGGGGAAGCGTCGGTTTTATTTGTTTGACGGTAGCGGTAGGGAAGGCCCTCGATATTTTTTCTACCGATACCCCCGTACATGCCAGTGTTGGTGTACTTGCACTCTTATTTATAAGTACTTTGTTTATACGCGCACCGAAAGAGGCTGCGCCTGAAGTCTCTACCGCGGGCAGCATTTGGAGATACGCTAAGCAGAAGCCTTTCGCCATTTTTATTTTTGCTTCTGCGTGTTTGCAAATTAGCTTTGGTGCGTACTACGGCTTTTTTGCGCTTTACATGCGCGACCTTGAATACAGCGGCCAGCAAACCGGTATCTTCATTGCGCTAGGGGTACTCGCCGAAGTGGGAATATTTCTTATTGCCAGAAGATTGATTAGTCAATTTGGCGTATGGAACCTCTTGTTTGTGAGCATTGCGCTCACAGGGCTTCGCTGGTACGTGATGGCGGCATTTGCAGATAGCTTTATGGTGATTGTACTAAGTCAGCTCATTCACGCTTTAAGCTTTGGCTTAACCCATGCGGTATCGGTGCACTTTATTCACCAGTTCTTGCCGAAGGCGTATCATAGCCGAGGGCAAGCCGTGTATATAAGTGTAGCGTTCGGGCTGGGCGGTGCGTTTGGCAATTACATGGCTGGGCAACAATGGCAGCAAGGAACAAACGCCTATGAAACCTTTTTCACCGCAGCGGTTTTCGCTATTGTGGGCGCGTTATCTCTGTTGCTGTGTTCCAAAAAGGATATGGACGAGTCTAAACCGGTTTAACAGCTATTGAAAAAAAGTAAACCGCAGGCTCAAGCCTGCGGTGTGCGTTTACACTCCGATATTACGTCAACGCCGTCATCACCATTGTCTTGTTCAAGACGTACATCGAACTTCCAAAGTCTGTGTAAATGACGCATTACTTCATCTTTCGAGTCGCCTAGCGGAACACCGCGCTGTGGAATGTAGCGAAGAGTTAGCGACCGGTCGCCTCTAACATCCACATTGTGTACCTGAATATTTGGCTCTAAATTGCTCAGGTTGTATTGTGCCGAAAGTTTTTCTTTAATGGTTTGATAGCCTAATTCATCGTGAATAGCACTTACGCTGATAAAGGGTTGGGAGGTGTCGTCTTCCAGTGAAAAAAGCTTGAAATCACGAATCACTTTTGGCGATAAAAACTGGCTGATAAAGCTTTCGTCTTTAAAGTTTTCCATGGCGAAATGCACGGTTTCCAGCCAGTCTTTACCCGCAATACTCGGTAGATATTTATAATCTTCTTCCGTGGGTGACTGACATACGCGCTTGATATCCATAAACATCGAGAAACCAAGGGCGTAAGGGTTGATGCCTGAATAATAAGGGCTATTGTATTCAGGCTGCATAACCACACTGGAATGGCTGTGTAAAAACTCCATCATAAAGCGGTCGCTTACTAAACCTTCATCATACATCTGGTTTAAAATATGATAGTGCCAAAAACAGGCCCAGCCTTCGTTCATTACCTGGGTTTGTTTCTGCGGATAAAAATACTGTGAAACTTTGCGCACAATACGCACAATTTCACGCTGCCAAGGCTCTAGAAGTGGCGCGTTTTTTTCAATGAAATAAAGCAGGTTTTCTTGGGGCTCTTGAGGAAAACGAATTTTTTCTTTGTGTTGACTGTGCGGGCTATTAGGCAGTGTGCGCCATAGTTCGTTCACCTGGGATTGAAGGTAGGCTTCGCGTTCTTCCTGCCTGTTCTTCTCTTCTTGTAATGAAATCTTTTGCGGGCGTTTGTAGCGGTCAACGCCGTAATTCATCAGTGCATGGCAGGAGTCGAGCATATTTTCTACGTCTTCATAGCCGTACTTTTGCTCGCATTTAGCAATATAGTTTTTAGCAAATACTAAGTAATCGATAATAGAGCTGGCGTCAGTCCATGTCTTAAATAGATAGTTGCCTTTGAAAAACGAATTGTGTCCATAGCATGCGTGGGCCATGACTAAGGCTTGCATGGTAATGGTGTTCTCTTCCATTAAATAGGCAATGCAGGGGTCAGAGTTAATGACTATTTCGTATGCAAGCCCCATCTGCCCGCGACGGTATTGCTGCTCGGTTTGAATAAACTTTTTACCAAAGCTCCAGTGGGTATAGTTGAGCGGCATGCCTATGCTGGCGTAGGCATCCATCATTTGCTCGGCGGTAATGACCTCAATTTGATTGGGGTAGGTATCAAGCTTGAACTTTTTAGCGATGCGATCGATGTGTTGCTCATACTCTTCGATAAGCGGAAATGTCCAGTCGGGGCCGTCGCTTAACAAATGTCGTTGTGATGATTCAGGTTTGCCATTTTCTTTTGCAATTGCATCTGCGGTCATATTAGGCTCCTTGCAGTGCATCTTGTTCCGAGCGTTTGAATAGCTCTCTGAACACAGGGTAGATGTCAGCCTGCGATTGTATGTGCTTACATACAAAGTTGTCGTGAGTAGCGGCAACTTTTTCGTATTCACGCCACAAACTTTGGTGCTGCCTTTCGGTTATTTCGATATAAGCGTAATAGCGAGTGGCAGGTAATAGTTTGGCGGTAAGTAAATCGCGACACTGGGGCGAGTCGTCAGCCCAGTTATCACCGTCAGACGCCTGTGCTGCGTAAATATTCCAATTTCCATCGCTGTAGCGCTCACGAACCACTTCGTCCATCAGTTTCAACGCACTTGAAACAATGGTGCCGCCGGTTTCTTGCGAGTAGAAAAACTCTTGTTCATCTACCTCCTTCGCTTGCGTGTGGTGGCGGATATAGACCACATCTACGTTTTCATAAGTACGGGTTAAAAATAAATACAGCAGAATGTAGAACCGCTTCGCCATATCTTTAGTGGCTTGGTCCATAGAGCCCGAGACATCCATTAAACAAAACATCACAGCTTTACTAGAGGGAAGCGGGCGTTTGTCATAGTTTTTGAAGCGTAGATCAAAGGTGTCGATGAAGGGCACCCGCGCAATTTTTGCTTTTAATACATCAATTTCTTCTTCTAGCGCTTTTATCGCTAACGTATTGTCGTGCTTATCATCAATAAGTTGCGCCAGTTTTTCTTCAAGCTCTCTAAGCTTTCTTTTATCGCTGCCGCTAAGCGCAATGCGTCTTGCCACTGAACCTTTGAGCGAGCGTACAATATCTAAATTACTTGGCACGCCATCAGTTTGATAACCCGCGCGGTAGGTTTCATACTGCGTGACTTTATCAAATTGGTTTTTCTTCAAATTAGGTAGCGCTAAGTCTTCAAAAAGAAGATCTAAATATTCATCTTTAGAAATGGAAAAAACAAACTCGTCCTGACCTTCTCCTTCTTTACTGGCATCACCTTCACCACCACCTTGCCCTTTGCCACCTGGCGGCCTGTCAATTTTATCCCCAGCAATAAACTGGTCATTGCCAGGGTGTACAATATCTCTGCTGCCACCGCGGCCGGTATGGAAAATAGGCTCAGAAATATCCCTGGCTGGAATGCTAATCTTTTCGCCAGAATCTAGATCGGTTACAGAACGTTTACCCACAGCATCAGATACCGCGCGTTTTATCTGCTGTTTATAGCGTTTAATAAAACGTTGGCGGTTTACCGTGCTCTTGCCTTTGCTATTAAGCCTTCGGTCAATAAAATGCGCCATACACACCTGCTTGTTTTGTTGTGAACTACAAATACCAGTGCTGAAGCACGTTTACACGCGCTTCAGCACCACGTACGTTTAGCGCTAAGACGCTTTACGTACGCGAAGGTACCATTCACAAAGCAGTCGAACTTGCTTTTGCGTATAGCCTTTTTCGGTCATACGGTTTACGAAGTCGTCATGCTTTTTCTGCTCTTCTGCAGAACCTTTGGTGTTAAACGAAATCACCGGCAATAAGTCTTCCGTATTTGAGAACATTTTTTTCTCAATGACGGTGCGCAGTTTTTCATAACTTGTCCACGCAGGGTTTTTGCCTGCATTATTCGCACGTGCCCGAAGCACAAAGTTTACTATTTCGTTACGGAAGTCTTTGGGGTTGCTAATACCGGCGGGCTTCTCGGTTTTCTCTAACTCTGCATTTAGCGATGCTCTGTCAAACAGCTGCCCGGTTTCGGGGTCGCGATACTCTTGGTCTTGGATCCAGAAATCGGCATACGTCACATAGCGGTCAAACAGATTTTGCCCATATTCAGAATACGACTCTAAATAAGCCGTTTGAATTTCTTTGCCAATGAATTCCACATAGCGGGGAATTAGGTAGCCTTTCAAGAACTCTAAATACTTATCCGCGGTTTCTTGAGGGAACTGTTCCCGTTCAATTTGACGCTCCAACACATAGAACAGATGAACCGGATTCGCTGCTACTTCTTGATGATCGAAGTTAAACACGCGAGATAGAATCTTAAAGGCAAAGCGGGTGGATAACCCTTCCATGCCTTCATCAACACCGGCGTAATCGCGGTATTCTTGATAAGACTTGGCTTTAGGGTCGGTGTCTTTCAGGCTCTCGCCATCGTATACCCGCATTTTTGAGAACAAACTGGAGTTCTCTGGCTCTTTCAAGCGAGATAACACGGTAAACTGTGCTAAGCACTCTAGCGTGTCAGGGGCGCAGGGCGCGCCATTAAGCTCACTGCTATCAAGGAGCTTTTTGTAAATATGAATTTCTTCACTTACCCGCAGGCAGTATGGCACTTTTACAATGTAAACCCGGTCAAGAAATGCCTCGTTATTCTTATTATTCCTAAACGCTTGCCACTCCGACTCATTTGAATGGGCAAGAATTAGTCCATCGAAGGGAAGGGCAGAGAAGCCTTCCGTTGGGTTGTAGTTACCTTCTTGTGTGGCGGTTAATAGTGGATGCAGCACCTTAATCGGCGCTTTAAACATTTCGACAAATTCCATTAACCCCTGATTGGCTTTACACAAAGAACCAGAGTAGCTATAGGCGTCAGGGTCATTTTGTGCATACTGCTCTAAGCGGCGAATGTCCACTTTACCCACTAGCGCCGAAATATCTTGATTGTTCTCGTCCCCAGGCTCGGTTTTCGCTATGCCCACTTGGTCGAGTACTGAAGGATAAACCCGAACAACTTTAAATTGAGTAATATCGCCATTAAATTCATGCAGGCGCTTACGCGCCCACGGTGACATGATGGTTTTTAAATAGCGCTTAGGAATGCCGTATTCTTTTTCTAGAATGTCGCCGTCTTCTTTGACATCAAATAAACAGAAAGGATGGTCGTTTACTGGCGAGCCTTTTAGCATGTAAATAGGTACATGCTGCATCAGTTCTTTTAGTCTCTCGGCTAGCGAGGACTTACCGCCGCCCACAGGGCCGAGTAAATAAAGAATTTGTTTCTTCTCTTCAAGTCCCTGTGCTGCGTGCTTGAGATAAGAAACGATTTGCTCTATGGCTTCTTCCATACCATAGAATTCTGAGAAAGCTGGATAACGAGAAATAACGCGGTTTGAGAAAATGCGGCTTAGTGCCGGGTCGTTGGCAGTGTCAATTAGTTCTGGCTCACCGATAGCCTTTAGCAAACGTTCTGCAGCGTTTGCATAAGCGCTTTGATCTTCCTTACAAATTTCAAGGAACTCCCCAATGGTGAACTCTTCCTGTTTTCGCTCTTCATAGCGACTTTGATAGTGTTCAAAAATACCCATGAATACCCCTTAAATACGGAACCCCGTAATTTCAGCTTAGTCGGTATTTGGGAAAAGGATAGTAATTAATGTGTATAGTTTTTAATCTTTTCGTCTAATGAAAATTGCAACTTTAATAAGAATTTAGTGTCACTTAAAAGAATGAACACAACAAAAAAAGCCCCGCTGATATGCGGGGCTTTCATTCGTATTTTTAAACGCGTTATAGAACCTATTAAGTTCTATACTGAGGCGTCAGGCTTACGCAAAGTTTTTGCTTGCAAATTCCCAATTAACTAGTGCCCAGAAGTTTTCTAGGTACTTAGGACGCGCGTTACGGTAATCGATGTAGTAAGCGTGTTCCCATAGATCAACAGTAAGTACTGGTGTTAGGTCATCGCCAGAAATAGGCGTTTCAGCGTTGCTGGTATTAACGATGTCTAGGCTGCCGTCAGCAGTTTTAACTAGCCATGTCCAGCTTGAACCAAAGTTATTAACTGCTTTGTCGTTAAACGCAGCTTGGAAGTCTGCAAATGAGCCCCATTTCGCGTTAATTGCGTCAGCGAGTTCACCCGTAGGTTCGCCGCCGCCATTCGGACTTAGGCAATTCCAGTAGAACGTGTGGTTCCACACCTGCGCTGCGTTATTGAAAACACCGCCTTCAGAAGATTTAATGATTTCTTCTAGGCTTTTGTTTTCCATGTCAGTACCTTCAACTAGGCCGTTTAGCTTAGTTACATAAGTAGCGTGGTGCTTGCCGTAGTGATACTCAAGCGTTTCAGCAGAAATATGTGGTTCTAGTGCATTTTGTTCGTATGGTAATGCTGGTAGTTCAAAAGCCATGACGGTCTCCATGTTGGTTTAGTATTGTAATCTAAAGCACACTTATCTTCGCCTGTTCAATAAGTGCATATCAACCCTTGATTGAATATACCGCTTTAGACGCTAAAGCATATCCTAAATGTGGGGATAAAGTTATATAACTCAATGACAAAAATGTGAATTTTTTTCAAAACCTATTTTGTCTTGGTAAATAGCCATCCAATGTATTGGTAGATAGCGTTGCAGAGAATGAAAAGATCAATCCGCTGTTCGGTTATTAAATATAAATTTATGATACCCTTCGCCTTGATAAATCATTCATGCATTCCCATCTACTGGGAATACACTTTTGTGCTCAGAGGAATCAAATGGATAATACTGAAAATCAATCAACGCTGGATAGAATCAAGCAGCAAATCGAAGAAAACCCAATTTTGTTGTACATGAAAGGTTCTCCTAAACTACCTAGCTGTGGTTTTTCTTCACAAGCATCACAAGCGTTGATGTCGTGTGGCGAACCCTTTGCGTATGTAGATATTCTTCAAAACCCTGATATTCGCGCTGAACTTCCTAAATACGCGAATTGGCCAACGTTCCCACAATTGTGGGTTGAAGGTGAGCTTGTTGGTGGTTGCGATATCATTATTGAAATGTTTCAGCAAAACGAGCTACAGCCGCTTATTAAAGAGACCGCTGAGAAGTTCAAAGAAGAAGAGTAAATCTTCTCGACCTTGCCCGATTTTGGGGATTGTAAATGACGATTAGAAAGCCGGCCTTGTGCCGGTTTTTTTCATTAAAAACCGCGTAAAACCCGCCACATCCATTCCCGTAAAACTATATAGACAGGTCAGAAATCAAAATCCTCTACGGCCTGAAAAAATATATTTATTTTGTCGAAAAAGGTTTGTTTTTTAATATCTTGCGTTCTATAAAAAGGTTCATCTGACCGCAAGTAAGTCAGTGTTGAAGGTATAAAATAACAACTACTCTGAGTACTTTTCTTGTTTGTGAAAAACGCTAAAGGCTTATGTGTGAAACACGCAAAAGGTACTCATAGAGAAACTCCGGGAAACCACCATGAATACAACCTTGTCTTTATTGACTAAAAACGTGCGCGGCGTTCTAGCTGCATCTGCTGCGTTTTCAGTAATGGCTACAGCACCTGTTTATGCGCAAGAAGCAGAAGAAAGTGCAAAAGCTGAAGATTACGAACAAATTGCCGTCGTTGGCTCACGCGCAGCGCCTCGCTCTGTAGCTGACTCAGCCGTTCCAATTGATATTATTTCAGATGAAGAGTTTAAGCAGCAGGGTGCCACCGATATGGTATCTATGATGCAAACTGTTGTGCCGTCTTTTAACGTAAACGACCAGCCAATCAATGACGCATCAACGCTTGTTCGCCCAGCTAACCTTCGCGGTATGGCATCTGACCACACCCTAGTGCTTGTAAACGGTAAGCGTCGTCACCGTTCTGCGGTAATCACTTTTCTAGGTGGTGGTCTTTCTGACGGTGCACAAGGCCCAGATATTTCTGTTATTCCGGCAGCGGCACTTAAGCAGGTAGAAGTTCTTCGTGATGGCGCAGCAGCGCAATACGGCTCTGATGCTATTGCTGGTGTAATTAACTTCGTACTTAATGACGCGTCAGAAGGCGGCTCCTTTGAAGCCCGTTATGGCTCATACTATGAAGGCGATGGCGACATGATTCAACTTTCTGGTAACGTGGGTCTTCCACTATCAGAAAATGGGTTTATAAACCTATCAGCCGAATACCGTACTGCCGACGATACCTCTCGTAGCATTCAGCGTGGCGATGCAGCTGCGCTTATAGCGGCGGGCAACACCTTTGTTGCAGACCCTGCACAAATTTGGGGTTCGCCTGAAATAAAACACGACATTAAGCTTTTTGCTAACGCGGGTGTCGAGCTATCTGATACGTCTGAAGCCTATATTTTCGGTAACTTCGCTGAGCGTGAAGTTGAAGGCGGTTTCTATTATCGTAACCCACACAATCGTGGTGGTGTAAACGACGGCGGTACGAACGAAGATGGCGAGCAGCTACTTCTAGTTGGTGATTTAACTGGCGATATGTCAGGTAATTGTCCAACCGATATCGTAGTAGGCGACAACGTTTTAGAAAATCCTACGTACATAAACCAAGTTGCAAATAACCCAGACTGTTTTGCATTTAACGAAATTCTTCCAGGTGGTTTCACCCCTCGTTTCGGCGGCACAGTTACCGACATGTCACTTGTATTCGGTACCAAAGGCGAATTAGAGAACGATATCACGTATGACGTGAGTCTAAACCTTGGTCAAAACGAAGTTGATTTCGCGATTAGCAACACAATCAACCCGTCTTTAGGCCCAGAAACACCGTTCGAGTTTAGCCCAGGTCGTTATACACAATCTGAGCAAACCCTTGATATTGATTTTACCAAACCTTTCGATGTTGGTTTGTATGAGCCGCTATTCGTAGCGACTGGTTTCCAATACCGCAACGAAAGTTATGAGAGTTTTGCAGGTGATACTGCCTCTTATGAAATAGGTCCGCTGGCGACACAAGGCTTTGGCATTGGCTCAAATGGTTTCCCTGGCTTGGCGGCCAATAGCCAAGGTCGTGTGTCCCGCAACAACATCGCTTTATACATTGACGCTGAAGCGTACATCACTGAGACATTCATGTTAGCCGGTGCGCTACGTTACGAAGACTTCTCTGACTTCGGTGACACAACGAAAGGTAAGATTGCCTTCCGTTGGCAAGCACTTGAGAACATCGCTTTCCGTGGTGCGTTCTCAACAGGCTTTAAAGCACCTACCCTTGGTCAAAGCAACGTACGTAACGTAACTACAGCATTTGGTACGGATGGGCAGCTTATCGACCGTGCAACACTACCGCCAACCGATCCAGTATCACAGCTTAAAGGTGGTGAGCAGTTAACGCCTGAAGAGTCAGAAAGCATTACGTTTGGTGTGGTAGCAGACTTTGAAAATGGTTTATTCATTACTGCAGATTACTACAACATTGAGCTTACTGACCGTATCAGTACTGCATCGGGTATTGCGCTAACTGAAGAAGATATTGCGACGCTTCTTGCGCAAGGTATCAACGATGCGTCTAGCTTCTCTGAGATTAGCTTCTTTACTAACGATTTCGACACCACTACTGAAGGTGTTGACGTTGTAGCGAACTATGCGATGGAAATGATGGGTGGTGAAACTAAGTTCTCACTTGCTTATAACTGGACGTCGACAGAAGTAGACCGTGCGTCGGAGAATATCTCTGACTTCCGTATTCGCATGCTAGAAGATAACCTTCCAGCGGTGCGTTACAGTGCGACGGCGAACCACACAAATGGTGACTGGCGCTTCCTTGCACGCCTGAACTATTACGGTAGCATCTTTGAAGACCACTTAGATTCTGCGCTTCCTATTGATAAAGTAGGTTCAGAATTTACCGTGGACTTAGAAGTGGCTTACAACTTCACTGAAGAGCTCACTGTAACCGTAGGTGCGAAAAACGCCTTTGATGAATACCCAGATGAGAATACACAGTACGCCGGTATTGCAGGTTCGTTGTATCCAACAACCTCACCAATAGGTATCAACGGTGGCTTCTATTATCTAAGAGGTGTTTACACTTTTTAATCGCTAGCACTAGCGAAAAACAACTTTCACAAATGTTTCGAAGTGAAGGGGAGCATTAGCTCCCCTTTTATTTTCTTATTCGAATATCATTTGCGTGAAAAATGATAAAGAAACAGGCATTATTGATGCCAATGTAAGCAAATCGAAACACACAACTTTTATTATTATGACAAGAAAGTCGACAGTAGCTGAAACCTTTTTAAAATACCGCTCTAAGCTAATGCGCGCGGTAGGTTCTATTGTTGGCGCCGACGACATTGAAGATATAGTCCAAGAAGCTTTTATAAAAAGCTACGAAGCAGAATTAAAACAAGAAATACAATACGAACGGACATATATGCTTAAAACAGCGCGTAACCTAGCGCTGAACCATGTTGCTAAAGCTGAAAATAAAAACAAGCAGCAGCTTGATGACATGGATATTTTGCCTTATGAGCTTGTAGGGCACAGTTTAGAAAAAAACGTAGAAAGCAAAGAGCGCTTTATTCATTTTTGCCGAGCGACAGACACGCTGTCAGCTGATGTAAAACGCGTATTTTTGTTGAAAAAAGTATATGGCATGCGACAAAAAGAGATTGCAGAGCTTGTGGGGCTAAGCGAAAGCACCGTAGAGAAGCATGTCGCCAAAGGTTTAATGATGTGCTCTAGATATTTAGCTGAGCTTTCAAAGGACAGTGCATCCCCCCGTGCCACTGCTACCGCGACTCAGGACATAAGCCGTAGTTAACATGAACAATATTCGCCAGTTTTCAAGCAAAGAAGATATCCAAGAGCAAGCTTGCCTTTGGATAAGCCGTCTCGATCGCGGCTTAAAAAGTGAAGAAAAAACAGAATTAGACGCGTGGTTATCCGAAAGTAACGCACACCGGCAGGCGCTGCTTGAAGCCGCAAGCTTGTGGGATGATATGTCGGTGCTGAATGAACTAAGTGGTCTATTCCCTCAACCGACGTCCCGTCAATCAGCGAAAAAACACAGCGTTTCTAAAAGCGCAATGTGGGGAATAGCGGCGACGTTTTTAGTAATGGTAATCGCCGTAGGCGTTGTGGTTCAACGCACATGGTTAGACGCTACTCCTGAGTTTGCAGCGGTAAGTCAAAAAGTACAAACCGGTGTGGGTGAACAGAAAAATGTCACTCTTGCCGATGGTTCAAAAATGCACCTAAATACTAACTCAGTGGTTACAGTGGACTTTTCGTCAGCGGTGAGAAACATTGTGCTGCTTAAGGGCGAGGCGCATTTTGAAGTCGCCCACGATAAAACGCGGCCTTTTTCTGTTACCGCCGGCAACAATACCGTTACTGCGGTGGGCACAGCGTTTAATATGCAGTATGTAGATGATAACGCCTTTGAACTCGTAGTGACCGACGGAAAAGTATTAGTTAAAGATCGTTTTAAAGCTTCAGCATCTAATGAATCGCTGTTCACAAAGCGCCCAGTTGCCGATGAAGGTTTACTTATGTTTGCGGGTGAAAAGGCTAAGGTACAAGGCAAAGTTGAAGCCCGTGAAAGTTTGTCTCAAAACGACATCGATGATGATTTAGCTTGGCAACAAGGCATGATCGTATTTAAAGGAGAGCCTTTAGACGCGGTTCTCGCTGAAATAGGCCGCTATACGCCGGTACGTTTTCATATTTCTGATGAGAGCTTACGCAAACGCCGCGTAGCGGGTTATTTTAAAGTAGGTGACATTGACGGCCTACTATCGGCGTTAAAAAGTAGCTTTAACATCAACTACGAGAAAGTCACCGACACGAGTATTGAGCTTAAACTAGCGGAGAGTTAAAAACTTCTGAAACTTAGGGGCTTTCTCCTATTCCTAGTTGGCATCAAATTATTTAATGTGACAATATAATCAGAATAATAAGCACATCGAATTTAAATCGTGCAACAGAGCAACATTGCAACAAGCAGGCAACCTAATAAAGCAATAGAAAAGCTGCATGCTTTTGCATGGCTGGCTTGGTGCTTTTCGCAAAATAGAGGCAAAATAGTGATGTTTCGCTTAGTAAAAGCGCCTCTGCACATTACACCTACTTTATTTTTGCTTCTTACACATGCCCCTCTTGTGTACGCACAAACCACTCAAGTTACAGCCACACAACCACAAACATCAATTAACGAGTTTCGTTTTTCGATTCCCGCGCAAAATGCCAACGAGGCCCTTACGGAGCTTGCAAAACAGGCCAATACCACTTTGTTATTTCCGTTTGATTTAGCTAAAAAAGTGAAAACGAATGCACTTGAAGGCACGTTTACGCTTAACGAAGCCTTGTCTCAACTTTTAAAAGATACGGAACTTGCCGTTGTTGTGGATGAAGCGGGTATGCTGAGTATTCGCTCCCGCTCGTCGTTACTAGCGAAGGCTAACCAGGCGAACAAGGAAGAAAAAGCGTCAGAAGAGGGCAATAATGGCTTGGAAAAAATTGCGGTAGTTGGCACCAGAAATGCGCCGCGAAGTGAAGTAGACTCTCCGGTTCCCCTTGATGTTATTGGTTCGAAGGCGCTGCGTTCGCAAGGGAATAGTGACGTGCTTTCTATGCTTAGCGTGATGGTGCCGTCATTAAATGTTAACGACCAGCCGATTAACGATGCCAGTAGCCTTGTAAGACCTGCGAATTTAAGAGGCATGTCGTCAGATCACACGTTGTTATTACTTAACGGGAAGCGTAGACACCGATCTGCGGTTATTACCTTTCTCGGCGGTGGCCTGTCTGACGGTGCACAAGGGCCTGATATATCAGTTATACCTGCTTATGCGTTAAAGCAAGTTGAGGTGCTGCGAGATGGTGCATCCGCACAATACGGTTCCGATGCTATCGCAGGCGTTATTAACTTTGTGCTAAAAGATGCGCGAGAAGGGGGGAGCGTTGCCCTTAAGTTAGGTGGGTACAGTGAAGGTGATGGCGAGCTTTTTCAAATACAGCTTAACAACGGGTTTGCCATAGGCGATAAAGGCTTTTTAAATGCAACGGCTGAGTACAGGCAGCAAAACGGCACCTCTCGTTCTGTACAGCGCAGTGATGCACAGGCGCTTATCGAACAAGGTAATACATTTATCCAAACGCCGTCTCAAGTTTGGGGCGCATTAGACGTTAACGAAGATATCAAACTAGCCTTAAATGCCGGCACTGCTATTTCTCAATTAACAGAATTTTATAGTTTTGCTACAGCAGCTAGACGGAAAATAACCGGTGGTTTCTATTTTCGAAACCCGCAAACTCGAGAAGGCGTGTTTAGCCGAACTGACCCCAACACGGGGGAAAGCCGTTTAATTGTGGCGGATTTAGATGGATTGGAAAACGGCATAGCGTGCCCGTCTATTACGCTTTCTACTAACAACGTATTGCAAGACCCTGATTATCAGCGAATAGCTGATAACACCACCGAACTTGGGGCAAATTGTTTTGCTTTTAATGAGTGGTTTCCAGGCGGTTTTACGCCAAAATTTGGCGGCACCATTACCGATGCCTCGCTGGCCATGGGAATAAGACATGAATTGCCCAAAGGCTGGGCGATGGATGCGAGTGCCACTTTAGGTTACAGTGATATCGAGTACACCATATCTAATACGGTAAACCCGTCGTTAGGGCCACAGACACCCACTTCCTTTTCGCCAGGCGGCGTATCACAAGTAGAGCGAACCCTTAACCTCGATTTTAGCAAGCTTATTCAATCCATTTTTGAAGACCCAATTAGCATAGGCCTCGGTGCTGAATGGCGCAAAGAAACCTATTTCCAGAAAGCCGGTGATGAAGCGTCCTACATTGCTGGGCCTTTTGCCCTTGAGCCTCCGTTGGGGTTAAGCGAAGGGTTTTCGATTGGGTCGAACGGTTTTCCAGGGTATCAGCCTCAGTCAGCTGGGCATTGGAGCCGCAATAACTGGGCATTGTACGCCGACGTAGAGCTGTTCCTAACTGAAGCGATGCAGGTTGGACTGGCTGCTAGAGTTGAGCATTTTAGTGACTTTGGCTCTACCTTTGACGGCAAATTGAGCATGCGTTATAAACTTAACGACACCTTTGCATTGCGAGGGTCAGTTAATACAGGCTTCAAAGCACCGACAGTGGGCCAGAGCAACGTGATTAATGTAACAACTGCTTATGGCGTTAATGGGCTTGAAGACCAAGCCACCTTGCCGCCAACGGACCTCATTTCATTACAGCTCGGCGCGACACCACTTACACCAGAAGAATCGGTCAATTTCAGTCTGGGCATGGTCATGCAGGCAAGCGACAACTTTTTCGCAACGCTCGACTATTTCAATATTCGCCTCTCAGATCGCATCAGTACCACCTCAGCGATTCCGTTGACTGAACAAGATATTAGCGCGTTGGTTGCACAGGGAAGGCCAGATGCAGTTAAGTACAATGCAGCAAAATACTTTACTAATGATTTTGACACTAAGACCCAGGGCGTAGATTTAGTTGTAAACTACAGTTTTTCTTATAAGGACTGGGCTAACGCGTTATTACTCGCTTACAACTGGACAGATACGCAGGTGGAACGCCTTACGCTTTATCCTGCACTAGTTAACGATGAAATGCAGCTTTTGCCTAACTTAACGCCGTCGCGCATTCGTATGCTAGAAGATAACCTCCCGGCTCACAGGGGAAGCGTTACCCTTGAACAAGTCAAAGATAACTGGGCGCTAACATGGCGATTAAACTACTATGGTGAGTTTTACGAAGACCACCTCGATGCATCGGCGGGAATGGATATATACGGCAGTGCATTAACGACGTTTGACGCGCAACTCGCTTGGAAAGTACAACCACACATTCAGCTTACGTTAGGCGCGCAAAACTTGTTCGATGCACTGCCTGACGAAAACCCGTTTCAAGGCGAGGTTGGCGCGCTTTATCCACCTACATCTCCAGGCGGCATTAACGGCGCTTTTTATTACGCAGGCATCGAATACACCTTTAATTAACACTGCGGTAATGGCCGCTGCTTTTGGTGTCAATATATATGCTGAATGTGTCGTAGCAAAGAAGCTTGTTACAAGAGGGAGAAGGGACCGGAAAGGTTAAGTATTAGGTTGCTGACCTTAACCTACGTCTTTAAATAACGATTCATCAATGATGGTTTGGTCAATAATTTGTTGTGCCATAGTAATGCACTTACCGCACTGCGAGCCAAGCTCTAAATGTTGACGTAACTCACGCATATTTCCCACGCCGTTTTCTTCAACCGCCGCGCGAATGCTTTTATCTGTTACCCCATAGCACATGCAAACAAACATTAAACGTACTCCAAATGAATCTGTAAATGATAATAATTGCTATTCATTGGTTTGGCAAGTAGATATTGGCAAATTTAATAAAGGGTAAATGATGAAAATCTGTGCTTAAAGTTTAGCGAATGAAGCCCTATTGGTAGGATCAGTGAAAAAACGCATTGTTTAATATTGTTATTTTAGTAATCGTACCTATCTCCCAAGCTGGCAATATCTATTTCAAGTGGTCGCGCAACGCAATCACTTCTATTATTACAATCCACATATAAATGGAGAGACTCATGAGTGTATTAGTTGGCCGTCCGGCACCTGATTTTACAGCTGCAGCGGTACTAGGTAGCGGTGAAATTGTTGATTCTTTTACGTTAAGCGAAGCAATCAAAGGTAAAAAAGCGGTTGTGTTCTTCTATCCGCTAGACTTCACTTTCGTTTGCCCTTCTGAACTGATCGCTTTTGACAAGCGTTTTGACGAGTTCAAAAAACGTGGTGTTGAAGTGATCGGTGTTTCTATCGACTCTCAATTCTCACACAATGCCTGGAGAAATACCCCAGTAAATCAAGGTGGTATTGGCCCAGTTAAGTACACTCTCGTGGCTGATGTTAAACACGATATCTGTCAAGCTTACGATGTTGAGCATCCGGAAGATGGTGTTGCATTCCGCGGTTCATTTTTAATCGACGAGGCAGGCATGGTGCGTCACCAAGTGGTTAACGATCTTCCTCTTGGCCGTAACGTTGATGAAATGCTGCGTATGGTTGATGCACTGGCGTTCCACGAAGAGCACGGTGAAGTTTGTCCTGCAGGCTGGACTGAAGGTAAATCTGGTATGGACGCCTCGCCTGAAGGTGTAGCTAAGTACCTATCTGAAGAAGCAGACAAGCTGTAAGCTAGCTGCATGAAGAGTATAAGAAACAGCGCCTTTAGGCGCTGTTTTTGTTTGAGTTTCTAAATTAAAACGTGTTGGGTGAGCCCAGTATGAATACCAGTATCTTAAATACCTTGTTCAATTAATTGTTTTCTACCGGCCATCCGCCTAATGCTTTGTACCGGTTAACCATAAAGCAAAATAGTTCGGTTGTTTTTTGGGCATCGTATAGTGCGCTGTGCGCTTCACTTTGATCAAAAGCGATTCCCGCTGCGCGGCAGGCTTTAACCAACACCGTTTGCCCTAACGCAAGGCCGGCAAGGCTGGTGGTATCAAACGAGACGAACGGGTGAAACGGCGTGCGTTTGATGTTACAACGCTCTATTGCCGCATTTACAAAGCTCTGGTCGAAAGTGGCGTTGTGGGCAACAATTACCGAGCGCTGACAATCAGCGTTTTTTTGCGCCTTTCGGATACCTTTGCATAAGTCCTTCATGGCTTCACTTTCTTCAATTGCCCCGCGCAAGGCGCAATTCGGATCGATGCCATTAAATTCCAACGCTGCCGGTTCTAGATTAGCGCCCTCAAACGGATCTATATGGTAGTGAAAGGTTTCATCGGGATGGAGAATGCCGTCGTCATCCATTTTTACCGTAACTGCCGCGAGCTCCAGCAAGGCGTCGGTTCCCGCATTAAAGCCCGCAGTTTCAACATCAATAACTACGGGGAAATAACCTCTAAAGCGCTGGGAAAGAAGGGGCGGGTTGGCAGACATAAACACTCTTGTAGACTAGATTGAGAAAACTGGCTGGTGGCGTTAATGCGCACCAACATGCGAAATGTATGTAATAGCTGAATTATCGCAAGGATGCCACCGAGTTGCCAGTTTCAATTGAAACACTATTGTTTATAAATCAGGATAGTAGCAAAAACCTGAAACGCGAATGGTATTAAACGCTAAACTTTTCTACACTTTGGACGATAGTTATGTAGAGCGTCTTAACGTGCGTCGCTATTTCTTGTTCTTTTAGTACCTGTCTTGAAATAGATATGCCGACGAATGCTCACTTGCTTGTGTGCGCTCTCGCAAGTTGTTGAAAACGTGGTTGACGGTTAACGTAACCCATACCCGTATTAGTCTGATTTTCGTTATGGTGTCGAAGTATGGTGTCTAAATTAAAATATATCGCTTTGATGGGGATTGTGGGGTCGCTATCTTCCCACGCTGCTATGCGACAATATTCTGCGACCATTGAAAGCTCCAACTGGCGCATCGATTCCGACACACGTCTTCAGTGTACACTGAACCACGAATTACCAGGTTATGGCGAGGCTATGTTTACCAGCACGGCGTCAAAGCAATTGAATATGGAATTTGAGCTAGACATGCATTTACTACCGAGTAAATTCGATATGGCTGCTGTTTATTCCGTTCCACCAAAGTGGATGCCGGGCGTAGCGCCAAAACCTATAGCCGATATGTCTATCCGCAAGCAGTACAACGGTGACTTACCACAGGACGCCGCTTGGACAATGCTGTCTGAACTTGAAAAAGGTTTCTGGCCTACTATTTATTACCAAGATTGGTACAACAAGTACGATCAGGTGAGTGTTGCACTAAATGCAAGTAACTTTTCTGGGGTATACCAAGAATTTGTAAAGTGTGTGTCTAACTTACTGCCATTCAATTTCGACGACATTGCTTATACCGTACTGTCATATCAAAACAACAGTACAGAACTGACCAAATACTCGCAAAAACGCTTAACCATGATAGGTGAGTATTTGAAAGAAGACAGTGAGCTAGAACTTGTACTATTAGACGGCTATACCGATAGCTATGGTGGCCGATGGAACAATGAGCAGCTTTCTATACGTCGGGCTAACGAAGTGAAGAGCTACTTGACCACGCTAGGTGTGCCAGAAGACAGAATTCAGTTGACCGGACATGGCGAAAAACGTCACATCGCGCCTAACGATACACGTGAAAGCCGTGCCCAAAACCGTCGCGTTGTGGTTAGGCTTTCTAAGTCTTAGCTTTTTAAGTTACAGTGCCTAACCGCCAGACGCTTTAACCCAATATGCGCATACACACTGCATTTGAGTATAAAGCGCCCATACCTTTAATGCTTAATCCTTTTGTGCACGCCACCGGGTAACGGGTACAACATGGTCGGTGAACACGCCGTCGACGTTAGCTACATTCTCTAACGCTTCTAACAGCTGTGTCCCTGTCATGCCTGCAGGCAAAGCGTCTTCGCGATAGGTGTAAGGATGAATGGTCAGCGAATTATCATGGGCGTATTCAAGCCATTTTGCCGCTTCTAATTTTCCTTCTGCCATTGCTTTCTTGTTCAGTAAGTGGCCTAGCCATGGGCCAATGCCATCAGCATAAGAAGCTACCTCGCCCATACCCTCTTTAGTGCGAAGCCAGTCATAGTCGGTGTCGCTTTCGCCCCAATCATTTTCGCCAATAAGCATAACCACTTTGCCTTTATAGCCTAGTGTTTCGCGAATGCGTTTCACCTCTTTGAAGTCGAAACACTGAAGATAGCTGTTGCCACTTTCTCCACCAAAGCCATAGGTATTCAGCATATCGATAACAATTTTGCTAGCGTCGACCCCTTCGTTACTATGAAAAGCAGGCGATTTGACTTCGGGGTAAACGCCTACTGAAGTACCAAATTGGCGATTTAGTTCGCTGATTAATTCAAAGTGCTCTGCTAATGTAGCAAGGGTAAACTGAGCTTGTTGGCCGCGATAACGATTTTCAAATACTTGTTTCCCATCGCTGTTTGCTCGCTCGTGAACCCGTAGGTTTCGTAACTCTTCTAAGGTAAAGTCTCGCGCGTAATACCTGCCATCGGCTCGGTGGCGCTTAGGGTAGACAGCTTCAACGTTCGTCACGGTTTCTAAATGAATATCGTGAAGCACCACGGGAACATTATCTTTGCTAATAACTACATCTTGCTCAATAAAGTCAGGTTTCAAAGAAAAGGCGAGGGTAGCGGCTTCAAGAGTATGCTCAGGTAAGTAGCCAGAAGCGCCGCGGTGAGCGATGACTGAGAAGCGTTGAGCACTAGTCAGTTCGTGGGTGTCGGCATGCAAAGTTGGAGCTGCTATGTAGCTTGAAACAGCCAGTGCAATTGCGGGCATTATGTTACGCGCTTTAGCGCTAACACAATAAATACAGCGGCCAAGCCAATCACCATGTGTGTGCTGTGTTGAATTTACGTGTGGCGTGGCAATTGCCGTCGTGCTCTTAAAAAAGCCTAAGCGTTTGTGTAGCATGACAATATCGCTCCATGTTGTCATTTATCTCTGCCGTGTAACCTATGAACTTACATTGTGCCCATAAATCCGAAGTCATAATTCGTGCCTGAAAAAATGCTTTCAATGCAAGCCACAGGCACGAATAATTAGTGCGACTGTTCTAGCGAGATTGATTTGTTTTGAATCAGCTCTATGGCGTAACCATCGGGGTCGCGCACAAAGGCTATAACAGTGGAACCGCCTTTTACCGGCCCTGGTTTTCGATAAACATCGGCGCCGTTTGCTTCGAGGTTCTCACAGAAGCGATAGATATCATCAACTTCGATGGCGATATGGCCATAAGCGTCGCCTTTTTCGTAAGTATTGTCGCCCCAGTTGTAGGTAAGCTCTAACACTGTGCTATCAGACTCATCACCGTAGCCTACAAACGCCAGCGTGTATTCGTACTCTTTGTTCTCAGACTGGCGCAATAGGCGCATCCCCATAAGTGAGGTATAAAAGTGTAAAGACGCTTCCAAGTTTTCAACTCGAAGCATGGTGTGAAGCATTCGCATAACAAACTCCTATTAGTGACGAAAGTAAAAGCTAAGGACATAATACAATATTAGCGCGTGTTGAATGTTGCTTACGTCAAGAAACCGTATTAGAAACAGCTTTTTAGTGTAATCAGAGAGTTAGCTAAAGACACCACGTACTTATATTAAGAGATGAATGTTAACGCTTTAAGACAGCATTACAATTTCTCCTAGCCTGTTAAAAAGTACGTGTATCGATAAATAAAATACGTTAACAAGCGCCGTGACCAAAAATAATCGAGAAAAGGTTGGACATCGCGTTGGTTTACCTGTACCTTCAGTCCCGCTCTAGATATGTTTTATGCTTTACCTAATACTGCGCTGTACCTTTCTTTATTCCTTCAAATTGAAGTTCTATTTAGATATACAACTGCTTTACTAGCTTGGTTATGTCTATTGCTATTCGGTGATTTTCACCACAACATCAATTTTTTTAAAAAAGGTTTTTATTATGTCTAATTCAGTAAACGGCACAGTTAAATGGTTCAACGAAGAAAAAGGTTTTGGTTTCCTAACACCTGAAGCTGGCGGCAAAGATGTATTCGTACACTTCCGTTCAATTGCTTCTGACGGTTTCAAAACTCTTGCTGAAGGCCAAGAAGTTAGCTTTGAAGTTGAACAAGGCCAAAAAGGTCCACAAGCTGCTAACGTAGTTGTTCGATAAGACCATAAAGCTTATCTAATAAAGATGGGCTCTTTCATCGCTAAGCGATGTTAAAGGGCCTAATTTTCGTTTTAAAATTTCTTAACACAACCTGCGAGGAATTCAAAACAAACAATATCAAAAAAGAAGTACTTAATATGCAATTTCAAAATTCTATTTCTACCACCATTGACGCAATACCTCCTGCGTTAATTTCAAATATCTCCACAAATAAAACCACCGTTGCCTTTAAACAAGCAAATACTTATCGACACGTAGTCTTGTCATCGCGTGAAGAAGTTAGGCGATTTGTTGACGAGTTAGTTCAAGCATCTTAAACGTTTGTCAGCCTTGTATTTGAGTGGAAAAATTATCAATTATCACGCGCTTATATAAGAGCAATAATCTTCGCTCCTAGTCGCATTGTCAGATTATTCTTAATGCTGTTGGCAGTGGCGGCGGTAAAAATACGTTTTTAAAGCCCATTGGAAAAAGCTTAGTGCGTTCAAGCAACAAACATAAATAAGAAAAAGTCGTGGGTTAAAACGCTTAGGTCAGCACACCGATTAGCATGCTGACCGAAAAATAGCGTCTCTTGTTAAAACAACGTATAGCGACGAACCACTATTTGGTTTTTAACTTTACGTCTGAATCTGCAAGTAAATAGATACTAGCTGCATAAGCCGCAATATTCTGTGCAAGTTCATCCGGGTTAATTTTGTCGAGGGTATCATCTGGCGTATGGTGCAAATCGAAGTAATCTCTACCGTTTTGATTTAGTCTAATCGTGGGTACGCCTTTAGCTGCCAGTGGAATGATATCAGGGCCGCCACCAGCGACGTCTGAACCACCGCGAATTATGCCCAGTGGCGATAAGATTTTGGCGATTTCATCGACCAACACCGTAGCTTCAGGGTTAACATTAGACACAAGTTGCCAAATAGTTTGCGCGCCAAAATCAGATTCAGTCGCCAAAACGTGATTGCTTAGATTTTTCTCATGCTGCTTTGCATAAGCAAAAGCACCTAATAAACCGACTTCCTCTGCGCCAAACATAACCACGCGAATAGTGCGTTTTGGGCGCTCAGGTAAAGAAGCGATTAACGCTGCCGCCGCGGTAGTTATGGCTATGCCTGCACCGTCATCAACCGCACCTGTACCTAAGTCCCAGCTGTCTAAGTGGCCGCCTATAAGTACGATCTCTTCAGGCTTTTCACTGCCCACTAGATCTAAAATTACGTTGCCGCTGCTTACTTCGCCTTTCCACTTTGATTCAGAATGTAGTGACAGAGACAATGGTTTACCTAAGTTGTGTAGGCGGCGCAGGTGATCAGCATCTGGGTTTGAAATTGCTACCACTGGAATATCGGCCCAGCTATCACCGTCTGAACTCATCATGCCTGAATGAGGAAAACGGTGTGAATCTGAACCTACCGAACGTACCACTAACGCCTCGGCACCACCGCGCTGGGCATGCTGCCAGCCGATGCGTCGACGCTGATTTGCTTGTCCGTAGCCCGCGCCAGTTTGACTTTTCACCATGGCATCGCCATCTATAAACGCGATCTTACCGTTAAGTACGCCGTCTTTAACCGCAGTTAACGCATGAATGTCTCTAAAGTAAACAATATCAGCATTAATTTCACTTTCAGATGGCGCAGCACCACCTAATGCTGTGCCATAAAGGGGTTGTGCATAGGGGGCGGTAAGCGCAATGTGTAAATGACCTCTATCCCAAAAGGGCATAGTGAATTCTTCTATACTGACTTTATCAAAACCTAAACGTTTACCAACTTCTACACCCCACTCTCTAGCGCGTTTTTCCGCTTCAGAGCCACCTAGACGAGGGCCAATCTCAGTAGTTAGCGACTCTACAATGCTATAGCCTAAGTCACTATTAAGTGCCTTTTGTATAAGTGTTTCAGCATTTTTCTTTTGCTGCGGCGTAATTGGCGAGGTTTCAGCAAATACGCCTAAACTGCATGCACTTACTAAGGCACCAACCGCTAAACGTTTAGCGATAGTATTTAATCGAGACATGTGTTCTCCGTGGTTTATTTTTATATTTCTAAATTATTTTCGCTTTTTCTTAAGCGCTATTTTTTGCTTTTTTTCTTGTTCTTTTAGCATTTCGTTTATAAAACGCTTTCTGCCGAATTCGCGCGTAATAATACATTTATTTAGATCGAAACCGCGAGCAGGGCAGTACTCTCTTCCATACAGGATTATTTGGAGATGGAGGTCGTTCCATCTTTCTTTTGGGAACAAGCGTTTCGCGTCTCGCTCGGTTTGCTCTACACTTTTTCCGTTTGACAGCCCCCAACGATACATTAGGCGATGGATATGGGTATCTACAGGAAATGCTGGGATGCCAAAGCCTTGAGACATAACTACCGCAGCGGTTTTGTGGCCCACCGCAGGCATGGCTTCTAGCGCTTCAAAACTGGCGGGAACTTCACCATTATGCTGCTTGATTATCATATCAGACAGATGCCAGATGCCTTTAGATTTCATCGGCGATAAACCACAAGGGCGAATAATGTCTTGAATTTCTTCAATAGTCATCATCACCATATCGTAAGGATTATCTGCGCGAGCAAATAGCTTTGGTGTAATTTGGTTTACGCGTTCGTCGGTACATTGAGCGGATAAAAGCACGGCAATAAGCAGGGTATAAGGATCTTTATGATCGAGAAAAATTGGAACTTCTGGATAGAGTTCATCCAGAATACGCATGATTTCACGTACTTTTTCTTGCTTAGAAATGGGCTTCACTACGTCAGTCATTAATGCTGTCTCTTACTTTGTTCTTGCTTTATTAACACGAGCTAGTTAGCTTTCCGCTGTAACCCGAACACGCGCTGCTTTTTCTGTCGGGGCAGTCTGCTGCGCCGCTATTTTGGCATCGATACTATTTTTTATTGCAATTAACAGGCCCATGCCTAAAAAGGCGCCAGGGGGTAATACGGCAAGTAAGAATGGATTTTCTGTATTAAATAGCACAATGGTCCAGTTTTCAGCAATCGGGCCAAATAAACGATCTGCGCCAGTTAACAGTGTGCCAGCGCCCAATATTTCGCGCATGCCGCCGAGAATAACCAGTACTGCGGTAAAGCCTAGCCCCATCATTAGACCGTCATACGCCGATGCAAGCGGGCCATTTTTTGAGGCGAACGCTTCTGCCCGACCTATAATGGCACAGTTAGTCACAATCAAAGGGATGAATATACCTAATGCCAGGTAAAGTTCGTAGGTGAACGCGTTCATTAACAACTGAACAATAGTGACAAATGCAGCTATGATCATCACGAAAACGGGAATACGAATTTCATTTCGTACCACGTTTCGCACTAACGATACCGTTACGTTGCTGCCAATTAAAACCAGCATAGTGGCAAGGCCTAACCCTAAGCCATTGATAAACGTAGCCGTAACCGCTAATAGGGGGCATAGGCCTAATAACTGAACGAGGGCAGGGTTGTTTTTCCAAAGCCCCTGCAGTGATAAATCGCGAAAATCAGTCACGTTTAAAGCTCCTCTACACGTTGAGGGTGCGCCTCGTTAATATCAGTAGGTTCGGTTGTGTTAACGTTATCTTTGCTTTCACATGTATTTGGCGCGGAGAATAAGGCCGACTTATTCGTGTGTGCATAAAGCAATGCTTCACGCACAGCACCCACCACTGCTCTTGGAGTAATGGTTGCACCGGTGAATTGATCAAACTCACCGCCGTCTTTTTTAACTTGCCACGGGGCTAAATTGTCTTTTGAAAAGGATTTCCCGTTAAACGAAGTAATCCAGTTACTTACCGCAAGCTCAATTTTATCGCCCAACCCTGGGGTTTCTTTGTGCTCAATAACCCTTACGCCAAGTACAGTCATATCAGCGTTCACACTACTCGTGTTGTCAATTGCGGTAACGTCGTCGCTGTTTTTCGCAGGCGAAAAAACGGTGGCCTTAACATTCACCCCCACAACAATATCGATATCACCGCTGTAGCCATTGGGCGCTGTAGCTTCAAGCACTAAGGCGCTGGGGCTGCCATTTAACGTAGCGCGATAAACCTTATGACTTTTTTTGCCACCTAATTCAACGGCATTCACTTGGGTACAATTTGCATATAGGGCGTTATCGTGAAACTCACTGGGAACGACTTCGTTTAATACGCTTAGCAGTTTTTGCTGCTTTTGCTGTTCTATCTTATCGCTGGTGCCATAAAACGTTAGCGCAATCAGCGCCGTGGTAACCACGGCAAATGCGCCTAACATCAGGCCGTTTTTGGTTAAGCTTTCTTTCATCATTGCGGCTTACCTCGACCTTTGCTTACATTTTTCCCGTATACCCGCGGGCGGGTGTAATAATCGATAAGAGGTACGGCCATATTCATAATAATAACCGCAAAGGCCACAGCGTCGGGATACCCGCCAAAAGTACGAATAATCACAACCCAAAAACCAATGGCGGCTCCAAAGATGATTCTGCCTTTCGGTGTGGTCGATGCTGATACAGGGTCGGTTGCAATAAAAAATGCACCAACCATCACTGCGCCATTGAATAAATGAAACAAGGGCGAGGCATAGTAATCGGCGTTAACTAAATGAAGTAATGATGCGCACACAGCTACGCTTATAAGCATGCCGCCTGGAATATGCCAGCTAATTACGCGGGTTTTCCACAAATACAGTCCACCTAATAGATAGGCAATGCTAACGATTCCCCATCCTGCGCCAGCAGCGTCAAAAAATCCGCCGTTAAAAATTGGCTTGCTCAATGACTCTGTATAGGTAACGCCTTGTGTTAAATCTGTCTTTAATGTGTCTAGCGGCGTCGCCATCGTAACCCCATCTGCGATGGTTTTAAGCTGAGTAACATCGTAGCCGCTGGTGGTAAAACCGGTGAAAATAAGCGATACCGAATCGAGGAAGCTTGGCGTTATGCCCGCATGTGTCGCCGGTGGCAGCCATAAACTCATAGCGGCTGGGAAAGAAATGAGTAAGACGACGTAAGCAATCATTGCAGGGTTAAAAATATTAAACCCGAGTCCGCCATAAACTTGCTTAGCCACAGCGATGGCAAAGAATACGCCAGTTACCGTCATCCACCAAGGCAGGGTGGGTGGGATACTGATGGCTATTAGTAGCCCAGTTAATACTGCGCTGTAATCTGTTAGCGTGCGCTCAATAGGACGTTTTCTTAAAAATAATATAACGCCCTCGATTAATAATGCGCTCACTACAGCAATAAATGCTTGTATCAGCATGCCCCAGCCGAAGAAGAAGGATTGCGCAATCATGCCTGGTAGCATGGCGTATATCACCATGCGCATGACTTGACCGGTATCGCGTCTAACCCTTTGGTGTGGTGAGCTCGATAAACTTAACTTCATTGTGATTCTTTCTCTTTGTCAGCGGCAGCTTTTTTCGCTTTCGCTTTAGCAATAGCGGCAGCAATTCGCGCTTTTTTTTCATCTTTTTCATCGCGCTGTTGTTCTTGCGCTGGTTCAGCCCTTGATGTGTCTGGTGCCTGTGAATCAGATGAAACAACGTGGGGTGACGCACCTTTCAATGAAGCGTCTTCAGGCTCGATCTCAGTATTTCGTGCCGCTTTTTTGGCTTTGGCTTTCGCTACGGCAGCCGCAATGCGTGCTTTTTTCTCGTCAGCCTGATTTGCAGGTGGCGCAGATTCTTCCGTTGCTTCTTCTGCATTTTGTGCCGCTTTTTTGGCTTTCGCTTTCGCTACGGCAGCCGCAATGCGGGCTTTTTTCTCGTCAGCCTGGTTTGCAGGTGGCGCAGATTCTTCCGTTGCTTCTTCTGCATTTTGTGCCGCTTTTTTGGCTTTCGCTTTCGCTACGGCAGCCGCAATGCGGGCTTTTTTCTCGTCAGCCTGGTTTGCAGGTGGCGCAGGTTCTTTCGTTGTTTCTTCTGCATTTTGTGCCGCTTTTTTGGCCTTCGCTTTCGCAACGGCAGCTGCAATGCGGGCTTTCTTTTCGTCAGCTGGGTTCAATGCTGGCTTTTCATCGACCTGCGAGGCCTGCTCTCCGCTGTCTTCAGCACTTTGTTCTGCCTTTTTCGCTTTAGCTTTCGCTACGGCAGCAGCAATTCGCGCTTTCTTTTCATCGGTAGCGGATTTTGCGCCTACCTCAGTTGCTGGCTGTTCATTTTGTGACGACTGGCTTGATTGACCTGCTTGAGCGGCCTTCTTTGCTTTTGCTCTCGCTATGGCGGCAGCGACCTGGGCCTTTTTATCGTCTGGTGATGGCGTATTCTCAAGTGATGTAGACGTTTCATTGGCATCATCGCGTTGAGACTGTACGTGCGACTCGCCATTAGCACTGGTTTGCATAGCCGCTTTTTTCGCTTTAGCGCGAGCTAATGCGGCGGCGACCTTGTCTTTTGCTTGTGAGGCACCCTCATTGGCGCTATTAGTATTATCTACTGATGCCGCGCTTTGCTCTTTTGCTTTATTCGCCGCCAATCGCGCTTCTTTGGCTTTCCTATGCTTCTCTTCACGCTCGCGCTTTTCTCGCTCTAACCGCTCTTTACGCGCTTCAAAGCGCTGCTTTGCTTTCTCTGCTTTATTCTTTTCATCGCGCTGCAAACGTATTTCAGCTTTAGCTTGGCGATAATAATGCACTAGCGGTATTTCACTTGGGCAAACGTACGCACATGCCCCGCATTCAATACAGTCGAAAAGGTCATACTCTTCGGCTTTGTCGTATTCTTTCGCTTTGGCATGCCAAAACATTTGTTGGGGCAAGAGCGAAGCAGGGCAGGCATCAGCGCAAGCGCTACAACGTATACACGGTCGCTCGGCATTGTCGTCTACTAACTCTTTTTTTGCAGGAACTAATAAACAGTTAGTGGTTTTTATTACTGGAATAGTGGCGTCAGATAGCGTAAAGCCCATCATAGGGCCACCCATGACGACTTTTGGTTTTTTTTGTTTTTTCGGGTTGTACTTGGCTTCATCTAACAAATGTGAAACCGGCGTACCGATTAACGCTCTAAAGTTACTGGGAGATTCAACCGCTTCACCGGTAACGGTCACAATGCGTTCTATGAGCGGTTTGCCATGCAGGATTGCATCTGCAATTGCAAAGCAAGTACCTACATTAAACATCATGACGCCGATATCTGCAGGTAGGCCGTTTCTTGGCACTTCGCGACCCGTAATAACTTGAATAAGCTGCTTTTCTCCGCCAGCAGGGTATTTGGTTTCAACGTTTACTACGCGGTATTCTTTTTTATCTTGGCAGGCAATACTCAACGCTTCAAACGCTTCTGGTTTGTTGTCCTCGACAGCCAATATGATGGCTTTAGGGCCAATAAGATGCGTAAGAATGTCTAGCCCTTGGCGTATTTGCCACGCATGCTCACGCATCAGGCGATCATCAGAAGTGATATAGGGCTCACACTCAATGCCATTTAATATAAGGAACTCAACAGGCTTAGATGTTGATGTTTTTATATGAGTGGGGAAGCCCGCGCCTCCCATGCCCGAAATGCCCGCCTGGCAAATGGCTTCTATCAGCTCATTACTATGAACGTCGCTGTAATTAGCAATAGGAGACAGCTCGCACCACGTATCTTTACCGTCTGGACGTATCGAAATACACATTTCTGTCAGGCCACTTGGGTGGGCTACCACATGAGGCGCAATAGCGACAATTTCACCTGAAGTAGGCGCGTGTACAGGGACTGAGAATGGCGATGAACTCTGGGATAACACCTGCCCTTTTAATACGGTATCACCAACCTGAACGCAACATATGCCATCTGAGCCTATGTGCTGCCTAAGAGGAACCACCAACAGCTCGGGCATGGAGGGTTTTTTAATAACAGATGTATTAGAAAGCGACTTCTTATCGTCTGGGTGCACGCCACCTGGGAACGAGAACGTCTTTCCCGCATTGAGGGTTTCTATAATTGAATCAAAACTGGGGTACATCACAATTACGACACCATTTTTATGGGGATATCACCCTTTGGAGATGAAGAGAAGTCCCACTTCCACGTAGAAGTTGTTTGGGTAATAGGTACCATGTCAATACAGTCAACAGGGCAGGGGTCGACGCATAAATCACACCCGGTACATTCATCAGTTATCACGGTATGCATATGTTTTGCAGCACCTAGGATGGCATCTACTGGGCATGCTTGAATACACTTAGTGCATCCAATACATTCATCTTCGCGGATAAACGCCACTTTTTTTACGTCTTCCTCGCCGTGAGCGGCATCAAGCGGTTTAGGCTCTACGCCCATTAAATCAGCAAGCTTTTTAATAGTGCTTTCACCGCCTGGAGGGCACTTATTTATATCATCACCCTCAGCAATAGCTTCTGCATAAGGTTTACACCCTGGGTAACCGCACTGGCCACATTGGGTTTGTGGAAGCACCGCGTCTATTTGCTCTACAAGCGGATCACCTTCTACTTTAAAGCGAATGCTGGCGTAGCCTAAAACAAGGCCGAAAATCAGGGCAAGTGCCCCGATAGCGATAACGGCAAAAATAATAGCAGTAGATATCGTCATTACACTTTCACCAACCCGCTAAAGCCCATGAATGCAAGAGACATGAGACCGGCGGTAATCATCGCAATGGATGCTCCTTTAAAAGCCACTGGTACGTCGGCCGCCGCTAAACGTTCGCGCATTGCTGCAAATAAAACCAACACAAGGGAAAAGCCAACCGCTGCACCGAAACCGTATATAAGACTTTGCATAAAGTTGTGTTGCTCAGTGAGGTTTAGTAATGCGACACCGAGCACGGCACAGTTTGTAGTAATAAGGGGAAGAAAAATGCCTAGCAGTCTATATAAGGTAGGGCTGGTTTTATGCACCACCATTTCTGTAAATTGTACAACCACCGCGATAACCAGGATAAAAGCAAGGGTTCTTAAGTAGCCAATACCTAAGGGGGCCAGCAAATAGGTTTCAACTAGATAGCTTGACGCAGAGGCGAGGGTAAGCACAAAAGTGGTTGCCATAGACATACCCATAGCGGTCTCTAATTTGCCTGAAACACCCATAAATGGGCAAAGGCCAAGAAACTTAACCAACACAAAGTTGTTAACCAGTACTGTACCAATCAATAGCAGTAAAAATTCAGTCATGAATATCGCTATTCCTTCGAGGAATTTTGACGGACATCGCCCGTGATTTAAAAAGAAAAACAGATTGCGTCTATTATCCCTTTTTAGAACGGGTTTAACAACTTGATTGAATTAGGGTTATTTAATGTCTAAACGCGCTGTTTTAGGAATTAAAATAGAATGATGAGGGTGAGGCGATTTAAGAGCCAACTAAGTGGCTCCCCCTCCCCGACTCGAACGGGGGACCTGCGGATTAACAGTCCGTCGCTCTAACCAACTGAGCTAAGGGGGAATCGACACCTAAGTTGTTTTGCTGAAGTTGGCTCCCCCTCCCCGACTCGAACGGGGGACCTGCGGATTAACAGTCCGTCGCTCTAACCAACTGAGCTAAGGGGGACCTGTGCTTCAACGGAGGCGAATATTAAAGACGTACTTAGGAACTGTCAACAATATAAATGAAATATTTGTACTGACTGCGCAAAAAATAGCTTTTTGGGGCTTTTGTGTTTAAATTGTCATCAATGAGACGAAAGTAATGGTTAATTAGTGTGCATTATTACTCAAACACCGGTGTGATGAGGATGTTTACGTTATACGTTGTCTATAATCTTCTTACTGGTAACGATATCTCTTTAAACCTATTTTCTATAACTAAATAGAATAAAAAATATCTTTCACACTGTTATTATGTACAGTGTTTAATAAATCTGTAACCTGTACCTGAGGACTAAAAGGTTAGTCATCACTTACGTGTTGAGAATTTAAACGAGCACGAAATCCCGCCGAATATGGTCTGGCGTTAGTTATCCACTAAATCTGTGGATAACTATGTTGATAGCTTAGATTTAACGAGTTGCATGGCGAGATCGGGGGTAGAGTGATCTTAGTCTTAAGTCGTAAGTTTAATAATTTTTATCTTTTATAACATAGCGTTAAGTTGTTTTCTTGGATCGTATTTGGTGATCGAATAAGATCTCTTGAACAAAAAGTAGCTTGTGTGTTAATTCAACGAATGCCTAAATGCTATTCAAGGCAATCCACTATAATTCTCAATGTTTTACAATTTTTTAACGCTGATGCTGGTTTTGTTTACGATTACTGACACTATTTAAATAGCGCATAATATGCAGGTGGGTAATTATTTAGCCGCTTCACTGTTTGTATATAAACTGAAACGTAACGGAAACCAAACTGTCATCAAAAAGCGGTGATGTGAGTAAGGGCATATAAAACTATAAACGTTGATAAAGTACAGTTTTCACTGGGTTTCGAAAAATAATAAGGGTTCATGTACTTTTTTTAAAAGAAGAGGCCTATTCTCAGCCCTCTCATGCAATGTTTTGTTTATCGAATACGCATAGCTAAATACACCTTACTCTTTTACACTAGCGCGCTATAAATAAGGGGATTTTTAGTTTGCCGGAGCTCAAGTGATAAAAAGTAACGCTAAACAACGTACTTCCGACTTATTGGAAGGAGAAATTGGTGCTACGTTAAAGCGTATAACCATTCCAATGATATTGGGGATGGTTATGATGATGAGCTTTGGGCTTATCGATACTTTCTTTGTAAGTTTGTTGGGTACCGACCCACTAGCCGCAATTAGTTTTACCTTTCCTGTTACTTTTACCGTTATAAGCCTGAACATAGGGCTAGGTATTGGTACGTCTGCCATTATAGGTAAACTACAAGGCAGCAAAGCGCTCACCAAGTCACAGCACTATGCCACAGGCTCGATAATGCTGTCTGTTTTATTGGTAGGCGCATTGGCGCTAATTGGTTTTTTTACCATAGAGCCTGTGTTCAAAATGCTCAATGCAACAGAGAACTTGATGCCTTATATCTCTGATTATATGGGGCTTTGGTATTTATCGAGCATTTTTTTGGCAATGCCCATGGTAGGAAACAGCGTACTGCGCGCGTGTGGTGATACGCGCACGCCCAGTATAGTGATGGCGGCAGGTGGTGGGTTGAATGCATTGCTAGACCCTATTTTTATTTTTGGGCTAGGCCCTGTTCCTGCGATGGGAATAAAAGGGGCCGCATTAGCAACCTTTATTGCATGGATAGTGGGTGCTTTGTGGATTCTATACATATTGGCAGTGCGCCGGAAGTTAATGCTGCCTCGACTACTAACACTTAGTGAATTGCGCGAGAGTAGCCGCGAGATCCTTAAAATAGGTTTACCTGCCGCTGGGGCAAATATGCTAACTCCGGTTGCCGGCGGAATCATGACTGCGGTAGTCGCAAGCTACGGCGCCGAAGCCGTTGCCGCGTGGGGAGTGGGTAACCGAATGGAGTCCATTGCCAGTATTGTCGTGTTAGCACTGTCTATGACGCTTCCGCCCTTTATTAGTCAAAACGTGGGCGCTGGGCAAGTCAGTCGGGTTAAGGAAGCCTATTCACTGACGTTAAAGTTTGTGCTGATTTGGCAATTTCTTATTTTTCTCGTTATGTGGGGGCTCTCTAGCTGGATTGCGGTAGCGTTTGCAAACGAAGTTGAAGTGAGTGTGCTGATACAACTGTTTTTAATGATAGTGCCGCTTGGATATGGCATGCAGGGTATTATTATCCTCACTAATTCATCGTTAAATGCGATGCACCGTCCTATGACAGCGCTCACATTAAGTGTCATCCGCTTATTTGTTTTCTTCGTACCCATCAGTGTTGCCGGAAGCTTTTTCTTTGAACTTAAGGGATTATTCGCAGGTACTGTCATTGCCAATGTTGCAATGGCATGTGTTTCTTTGTTTGTCTTTAAACGCGCTATCGCTGACTTTGAGAACGATACGTCACCTGTCAGTGAGCAATAACGCAGTGTGACAGTGAAATGCAAAGCGTAGTGCAAAGTCAATTCAGTAGACTTGCACAATCAATTGGATGCTAGGTTAGTCAACAAGCTATATAAAAGGTTATATAAATGAGTAGAGGGTTTGAGCTTCATTCGAAATACAAGCCAGCGGGCGACCAGCCTAAGGCGATAGAAGCTTTAGTGGACGGTTTAGAAAGCGGGTTGGCGGGTCAAACACTCTTGGGGGTGACGGGGTCGGGTAAAACCTTCACCATGGCGAATGTTATTAAAGAAGTTCAGCGACCTACGCTTATTCTTGCGCACAACAAAACCCTGGCAGCACAGCTATATGGAGAAATGAAGGAATTCTTTCCTAATAATGCGGTAGAGTACTTTGTTTCTTACTATGACTATTACCAGCCCGAAGCTTATGTACCAAGTACAGATACCTTTATAGAGAAAGACGCGTCGATTAATGACCACATTGAACAAATGCGACTATCGGCCACCAAAGCCCTGATGGAGCGCAGAGACGTTGTTATTGTGGCAAGTGTGTCTGCCATTTATGGTTTGGGCGACCCTGAATCTTACATGAAAATGTTGTTGCACCTACGTCAGGGCGACACCATGGACCAGCGTGATATCTTACGTCGCCTTGCAGAGTTACAGTACAAACGCAACGATTTAGCCTTTGAGCGAGGCACGTTTCGAGTTCGAGGCGATGTGATAGATATCTTCCCCGCTGACTCAGAGAAGCAAGCGGTAAGGGTGGAATTGTTTGACGACGAAATTGATAAGATTAGTTTATTCGACCCTTTAACTGGGGCGGTAGATAAGTCAGTGATACGCGCCACCGTTTTTCCGAAAACTCACTACGTAACACCACGAGAAAAAATATTAAATGCCATTGAGCATATTAAGGATGAACTCGGAGGGCGCAAAAAGCAGCTTCAAGAGGCAAATAAACTTATTGAAGAGCAGCGCATTTCTCAGCGAACTCAGTTCGATATCGAGATGATGATGGAACTAGGCTACTGCTCGGGTATAGAAAACTATTCTCGTTATCTTTCTGGCCGCGCTCCGGGCGAGCCGCCACCTACATTATTGGACTATTTTCCGGCTGATGGTTTGATGTTTATCGACGAGTCTCACGTTACGGTTTCTCAAGTCGGTGCTATGTATCGAGGTGACCGCTCGAGAAAAGAAACGCTAGTGGAGTTTGGGTTTCGACTGCCGTCTGCCCTAGATAATAGGCCGTTAAAGTTTGAAGAGTTTGAGCAAATTTGCCCTCAAACGATTTATGTGTCGGCGACACCGGGTGATTACGAACTAAGGAAAACAGAGGGCGAGATTGTCGAGCAGGTCGTGCGCCCAACAGGTCTACTCGACCCCATTATTGAAGTTCGTCCCGTTGCTACGCAAGTTGACGATGTACTGTCTGAAATTAAAAAACGTGTTGAGCTAGATGAACGGGTACTCATCACTACGCTCACTAAGCGCATGGCCGAAGATTTAAGTGAATATTTAAATGAACACGGCGTTAAAGTGCGTTATCTGCACTCGGACATAGATACCGTTGAACGTATTGAGATCATTCGCGATTTACGCTTAGGTAAATTCGATGTGCTGGTGGGGATTAACCTGTTGCGTGAAGGTTTGGACATGCCCGAGGTATCATTGGTTGCTATTTTAGATGCAGACAAAGAAGGCTTTTTGCGTGCAGAGCGCTCTCTTATTCAAACCATAGGTCGTGCCGCGCGACACATAAACGGTCGTGCCATACTGTATGCAGACACGATTACTAAGTCGATGAAAAAAGCGATGGACGAAACCGAACGTCGTCGTGAAAAGCAAATGGCTCACAACGAAGCAAATAACATTACCCCCATGCGACTTAATAAACCTATTACCGATATCATGGATTTAGGGGAAAGTGCGCATCCTGCATCAGGTAAGGTAAGGCTTAGAAAAGTTGAAGAGAAGAAGAGTAAACAAAAGGCAGCGAGTGCGACTGAGTTGATGGATCAAATTACCGAACTTGAAAAGCAAATGTTCGAATATGCCCGCGAGTTAGAGTTTGAAAAGGCTGCATCGCTACGCGACGATATTGAAGCACTACGCAAGCAAGTTGTCGCGCTCTCCTAAACGCTTAAAATAATAGTTTCGCCCTGTATGTGGGCTATCCATATATAAACGGATAACCCACATCAGCACTACCTTTTACCCTGTCTTAAATTCAGGTTTCCTTTAAGGTAAATGCCTAACAGACAAAATATTTTCGGTAGCATAATAATCTGCTTTTTTAATAATACTGAGACGAAAAGCCGCAAAATGTCGTTGTAATAACACAATTAGTTTCATATAGTTCTAAATTGAGTATCGATAACTATACCTATAAACAGGTGCTAATATGCTTAATCGTCTTCAGGAGTCAGATATAAAGCTACTTCGTGTATTTTACGCTGTAGCGAGCTGCAACGGATTTACTGCGGCAGAACCCGTGTTGCGCATGCAACGCCCTAATATCAGTGCAGCGATCAAGAAACTGGAAGAGCGTCTAGATTTGGTGCTATGTCATCGCGGTCGTGGTGGCTTTCAGATGACAAAAGAAGGTGAAGTCGTTTTTCAGGAAACAAAACGCATCTTCAATGCTTTCGATAACTTTGTATTCAATCTCAAGTCGCTTCACGATGATTATTCTGGCCATATGACGCTTGTGTTAATGGCAGGTCTTCCGCTATCAATGCACCTTGCTGTAAGTAAAGCAGTGAAAAGCACCATGAAGAAGTTTGATGATATTCACGTCAATATCCAAACCCGTCTCTATAATGAAGTTGAACATGTGGCGTTGTCTGGTGAATGTCACCTTGTGGTTTCAACGTATGACATGGTTAAACCCGAATCAGTGACCTTCCACCCAATAGGTATTGAAACTGAAGGGCGCCTTTACTGTGCACCGACCCATCCACTGGCGAAATATCGTGATACAGACTTGCCAGAAGGGGTAAAAATAGGCGATTACCCAGCGATTGGTATTGCCGGGCTCTCTTCGGCTAACTATATTGAAGACGAAACTCGATTATCGATACAAACATTTTCTGACTCTTTCGATGCGGCCATGTCCGCAATCATGACAGGGGAATATATCGGGTTGTTACCTGATTATATGGCAAAAGAGCAGGGCGCTGCGTTAGGACTTGTGCCTATTGCTAAAGGGAGTCTGTTTAATTTCAGCCACGAATTGTTTGTAATGAATGGCAAAAACACGCGATTAAACCCAGTGCTTCGCCACTGCATTAAAGAGTTAAGTTACTTTATCTCTGAGAGCCAAAAGTAAATTTCAGCTTGCCTATCTAGAGGTAAGGTTGTGGGTGATAACACCTCTCATTCGACGCTTTGCTCACGTGGGTGAGTGAGCTAGCTAGCAATAAGAGGTGTTTTTTGTTCTAAGTGACTGTTAGTTATTCGTATTCAAGCGGGTCGGTTGCACCGTTATCTTTAAAGGCTTCTAAGCGCTCTTCACAGGCACCACACTTGCCACAGGCTTTTTCTCTGCCGTTGTAGCACGTCCACGTTTGCCCGTAATCAAGTCCCATTGACAACCCCTCAGTCAAAATGGCGGTTTTACTGTCTTTGATATAGGGGGTCATAATAGTCACTGGGGTATAGTTCGCAATGCCGCATACGTCATTCATTTTGTGCACGAACTCGGGGCGACAGTCAGGGTAAATAGCATGATCGCCAGAGTGGGCGCCGTAATAGACCTCGTTGGCATCAAGACTGACTGCGTAACCAACAGCAAGAGAAAGCAATATCATATTGCGATTAGGGACAACTGTTTGCTTCATGCTTGGTTCTTCGTAATGCCCTTCGGGCACGTCGATGTCTGACGTTAGCGCAGAGCCACCAATCAATGTGTTGATTGCACTTATATCCACAATTTTATGGGGTACACCGAGAGACGTACACACAGCGGCCGCGTAATCGAGCTCTTTTTTATGGCGCTGGCCATAATCAAAACTAAGGGCGTGAACTTTTTTTCCGGCTCTTAATGCTTTGTGCAATACTGTGAAGGAGTCCATGCCTCCTGAATAGATAACAACAACGTTTTCTGACATAGTTTTCGAAGATTTAAGAAATTATGCCCGAATTTTATGTGATCCTTGGTAAAATCCCAACATACAATCGTTAAAGGGTGTCAAATTGTCTGTAATGTCCACATTAAACATCAATGAGATGTTTGAAACTATCCAAGGAGAGGGTGCTCACACAGGTGTTCCTTCTATTTTTGTTCGCTTACAAGGTTGCCCCGTAGGTTGCCCATGGTGTGATACAAAACACACGTGGGAAATAAAGCCGGATTTAAGCGTTACGCCAGAAGCAGTAATTACCAAAGGGCAAGAATCGGAAACCTATTTCATTTCTAATGAAAGTGATTTGCTGACACAGTTCGGCCATGAAGGGTATGTTGCTAAGCATGTGGTGATCACCGGCGGTGAACCTTGTATGTACGACTTGCGTCCACTGACTACCCTATTGCACGATAAGGGCTATACCACGCAGATAGAAACCAGCGGGACCTTTGAGGTACTTTGCGACGAGCGTACTTATGTCACAGTTTCGCCAAAAATTAATATGAAAGGGGGCTATGATGTATTGATTAGCGCCCTTGAGAGAGCGAATGAAATTAAGCACCCCATTGCCATGCAAAAGCATATCGACGAGCTTGATGCACTGTTGGCTAATGTGTCTTCATTAAAAGGGAAACAGGTCTGTTTACAACCTATTAGCCAACAAAAGCGGGCAACAGAGCTAGCCGTTCGTACTTGTATTGAGCGTAACTGGCGGCTATCTTTACAAACACACAAATACATCGGTATTGAATAAATGTTCCTTAAAAAAACTAACGCAAGGCGTAGCTTCAACGTGTTTAAGCAGGCAACTACCTTCGCCTTTGCGTTATGTTCTTTGTTGATGGTGTCATCTGCACAGGGAGCCTTGTGGACTATTACTTATCCACGGCCTATCGACGATTCAGATGCGCGCGCCCAATACCCTATAGCGTTACTGAAACTCGCACTTGATAAAACCGGAGTGAACTACGAACTTCGTCCGTCAGATCGTATATTATTTACGGGCAAAGCTATGCGTCAACTTCGCGAGAATAGAGAAGTAAACGTTGTTTGGAGCATGACTGACAGTCAACGTGAAAAAGAACTTACGCCAATTAGAATACCTATTGCCAAAGGCCTTATCGGCTTGCGTGTTTTCGTTATAAACGAAAACAAGAAGCCAAAATTTACAGATGTGTTGTCCCTTACAGATATGCGTAAGTTGACTCCTATTCAAGGTGAAGAATGGCCCGACACGAAAATTCTGCAAGCAAATGGTTTTAATGTATTCACGGTTCCTGAATTTCGTGAGGCCTACGACATGATAAAGCAGGGCAAAGGAGACTTTTTTCCACGTTCCGTAATGGAAGTGACTGCTGAACTCGATGCTGAAGGGCGACGTCGAAGTAACCTTCATCTTGAGCCCTCCATGGCGTTGTATTATCCCACTGCGATGTACTACTTTGTTAGTTCGAGTAATAAAACTTTGGCTAATTTGATAGAAACAGGACTGAATAGAGCAATAGACGACGGGTCTTTTGACGAGCTATTTAATTCAACCTACTCGTCAATTCTAGCGTCGTTAAATGTGAAGGACAGAAAAATCTTCACATTAGAAAACCCTTTACTGCCTCTGGAAACGCCGCTGACAAACTCGTCACTGTGGTATAGACCGAATCAGGTAAAAAATCAGTAAATAAAAAAACGCGGCAACTGCCGCGTTTTTTTATGAAGATGTTTACCGCTTAGGAGCGTTATGATTCGCCAGCGTGAACGTCTTTCATTGAGCGACCAGAAGGGTCTGCATTGTTCTTGAAGCTTTCGTCCCACTCAAGGGCTTCTGCGGTACTACACGCAATAGACTTACCGCCTGGCACACAACGCGCTGCGCTTTCTTGAGGGAAGTACCCTTCGAAGATAGTGCGGTAGTAGTAACCTTCCTTCGTGTCTGGCGTATTAACAGGGAACCTGAATTCGGCCGTTGCTAGCTGTTGGTCTGTTACGTCGTTTTCCACGAAATCGCGAATTGAGTCAATCCACGAGTAGCCTACACCGTCACCAAACTGTTCTTTTTGACGCCACAATACTTCCGCCGGAAGTGTCTCGCCGTTATCAAACGCTTTACGCAAGATCCACTTCTCCATTTTGCCGTCAAGACACATCTTGTCTTGTGGGTTTAGTCGCATGGCGACGTCAATGAAGTTCTTATCTAAGAAAGGAACGCGCGCTTCTACACCCCAGGCTGAGGTCGCTTTGTTAGCACGAGCACAGTCGAACATGTGGAGGCGATCTAGCTTACGTACGGTTTCTTCGTGGAACTCTTTTGCGTTCGGTGCTTTGTGGAAATACAGGTAGCCGCCAAAGATTTCATCTGAGCCTTCCCCAGATAGTACCATTTTGATACCCATCGCTTTAATCTTACGGGTCATTAGATACATAGGAGTAGCTGCACGAATCGTTGTCGTATCGTAGGTTTCTAAATGGAAAATAACATCGCGGATGGCATCTAAACCTTCTTGAATGGTAAAATGGATTTCATGGTGAACGGTACCAATCATATCCGCCACTTTCTTCGCAGCTTTAAGGTCAGGAGCACCTTCAAGACCTACAGCAAAACTGTGTAGGCGTGGCCACCACGCGTCAGTCTTGTCTTCATCTTCAACACGTTTGGCTACGTACTGTGCAGCCACAGCGGATACCAGTGATGAGTCTAGACCTCCAGACAACAGAACTGCGTAAGGCACGTCCGACATCATGTGTGACTTCACCGCTTTCTCAAACGCTACACGAAGCTCGTCTAAATCGCTGGTGTTGTCTTTTACGTTGTCGTATTCCATCCAATCGCGTTTGTAGTACTTAGTGATTTTTCCTTCTTTACTCCATAGGTAATGACCTGGAGGGAATTCACTAATCGTTTTACATACGCCCGCTAGTGCTTTCATTTCTGACGAAACATAGAAGTTTCCGTGTTCATCGTAACCCGTATAAAGCGGGATAATACCAATATGATCACGGGCAATCAGGTAGGCATCTTGCTCTTCGTCGTAAAGAATGAAGGCGAACATACCTTCTAGTTCGTCAATGAAATCCACGCCTTTTTGCTGGAAAAGAGGAAGAATAACTTCACAATCTGAACGGGTTTTAAACGGATAAGGCTCATCTAAGTTAGCAGCAAGCTGCTTGTGGTTATAAATCTCGCCGTTAACCGCAAGGATTTGCTTATCGTTTTGGCTGATAAGAGGCTGCGCACCTGTGTCTACGTCGACAATCGCCAATCTTTCGTGACAAAGAATGGTATTGTCATTATTCCAGATACCCGACCAGTCAGGGCCACGGTGGCGCAAAAGTTTAGATAAATCGAGGGCTTGGGTTCTGAGTTCAGACACATCGGTTTTGATATCAAGGATACCGAAAATACCACACATATAACGGATTCTCTCTGTTCACTTGTTGAAAAAAATAATTGAAGTTTTTTCTGTCGGTACTCGCGTACGAGTGAGCGAAGGATTGTTTTTATTCTTTTTTCGCGTGCCTTGAATGTGCCAGTCTGACAGGAAATTGCAAGTACAATATGATGAGAAAATGGAAATTCTTATTCCTTTTATCTCAAAACCGACGTTTATTAACATTTTTATCCTAATACAGCGGAAAAAAGTAAGAGAGATAGATTAAATAATTGTGTCGTCACCAGTGTTTTTTTAACGAATGAAAGCCCTATTCTCCTGCGAGTTTTGAGCGCATAATTCTGCCGTTTTTAATCTCATTGGTTTGGGTATGCACATTTCTAACGACCGAGTGTCGGCTTTTATTATTCCTGACTTCGATATGCCTGCAGAGCAATTTGCATCATTGGGCTCGCAATATCGAGATGCGGTTCAAATTGATGTATTTGGCGGGGAGGCGTGGCTTTTTGACTATGGGGTGATTGTGTTTTGGGGCGTAGATGAAGATGAAAAGCTCGCGCTTTTGCACAGGCTTAAACTGAATGACGCAGTGCTAGGTGGCGAGCATCAAGAACACCTAAGATTTGCTATTGAAGGTGATACGCTAAAGCTACAGCGGGATACGATTGTATTACCCAGTCACGACGATTTGCTCAGGCTTTCTATCAGTCATGCGCTGGCCCAGTCTGTAAAACTCGATGAATATGAAGAAAAGGCGCAAAAAACTATTGCGTCCTATGCGCATTTACCTAAAGCCTTAGCTGAAACGGGTAAAATAAAGTTAAGTAGAAGGGCATTGGCGAAAATTCGTGGTCACTTGTTTAGTACCAAAAGTGATATCTTTTTACACTACGGCTTGTTAGATACCCCTGAGTTTTTCTGGGAGTACCCAGATTACGAGTTCGCCTATACAATGACATCCCGTTATCTGGATATCCGGCCTCGTGTAGAATTGTTATCTAATAAGTTAGACGTTATTCACGAATTATTTGAAATGCTAGCCGATGACTTGAATCACAAACACTCATCATTTTTAGAGTGGATAATTATAATTTTGATCGCGTTTGAAATTGCCACGTTTGGTGCTGAAGAGCTTAAAGCCATACTGATGTGATATCAGGGCAGGATAAAGCCGAACGAATGAAAAGGGCCTCATCTGAGACCCTATTTAGCGAGCGTTAGACATTGATAAACCTTCCGCTCTAATCAAAGGTTTAGTTTTGACGCTGAAACTCGCTCGCTTCGTTCCACTTTGGCCATGCGTCTGCATTCGCTACATTAACACCTACGTCAAACAACATCTGCGTATCTTGAACGATACCGCTTAAATCCCAGTCATCGCGATATTGGTCACACACCTGATGATAGCAACCGGTAACGATAACGTTCATGCGCTTTCTGTATTTGGCGGTTTCTTCATCGGCCGGTTCATTGCCGCCTTCTGCGTAAAGTGCGGGTACACCCTGCTTGGCAAAGCTAAAGTGGTCAGAGCGATAGTAATAACCCGCTTCAGGTCGGTCTTCTTGCGTCAACGTGCGGTCTTGTTTCGCAGCAGCATCTTGAAGGTAATCTTCCATTTCAGATTTACCCATACCCACAACCGCGACGTTTTTAGTCTTACCGAGTACATTCATGGCATCCATATTGATGTTTGCTACGGTATTTTCAATCGGAATGACAGGGTTACTTGCGTAGAACTTACTGCCCAACAGGCCTTGCTCTTCTGCTGTTACTACCAAAAATGAAACAGAGCGCTTTGGCGCTGGTGAAAGTGCTGAGTAAGCCTTAGCCATAGCTAGCATAGCGGCAGTACCGGTGGCATTATCGTGCGCGCCGTTATAAATCTGATCGCCTTCCTTGCTTTCATCTTTACCTAAGTGATCCCAGTGCGCGGTATAAATGATGTGCTCATCAGGAAATTCAGCGCCGGGTAGGGTAGCAATAACGTTATTACTTTCCGATTTTTTGAAGGTGTTTTTTACCGTTACCGATGCTTTGAGGTCCATCGCTTTGTTGTAAGGCCCTTTCATCGCGTTGGCTTTTTCGGTATCGAAATCAAGGCCTGCATCTGCGAACACTTTTTTCGCCGCATCTAGCGTCAGCCAGCCTTCAACTGCAACGCGGCTTGCACCTTTATCAGCACTGACTAAGCCATATTGTGGGCCGCTCCAGCTGTTCGCGACGACCGACCAGCCGTAAGAGGCCGGTGCCGTTTCATGAACAATAATGGCGCCAGCTGCACCTTGACGGCTTGCTTCCTCATACTTGTAGCTCCAGCGACCGTAATAGGTCATGGTGGTGCCTTGGAATTTGCCGCTGTCCGGATTTTCAAAGCCTGGGTCATTAATTAGCATAACCACAGTTTTGCCTTTAACGTCTAACCCTTCGTAGTCGTTCCAGTCGTACTCTGGCGCATTAACGCCATAGCCTACAAAAACGAGCTCGGACTCTTCTAGCGACACAGCCGCTTGCTCACGCTTAGACGAGGCAACCATGTCCTCTTTATAGACAAAGTTATTGTCGCCAATCGTCATGGTCATGTCTGGAGAGGCGGTAATTTCCATTAGTGCCACTTTTTGTAAAAAGCTGTCTCCGTTGCCTGGTTTAAGCCCGGCTTTAGTAAACTCACTGACTAAATAGTCGATGGTTTTCTTTTCGCCTTCAGTGGTGGGTAAGCGGCCTTCGAATTCATCTGAAGAAAGTATTTTTAGCGGTTCGCGTATATCGTTATCTGAAATGCTGTTATAAACACTGTCGAAGTTAGAGGCTGCTGATAGCGCTTTTTCAGCCGTTGGGTTTTGTGACGCGCTGTCGTTTGAAGGAGTGCATGCACTTACACCTAAAAGGGTAGGTACAAGCAATGGCAAAAACATTTTTTTCATTGTTAGTCTCTGTTTGCTCTACAATACCGTCCCAGTATAGAGAAAACCCCAAAGCGAACCAATAGTTGATATGCAATCAGACGCGATCCCTTTCTGTAAAGACTACCTGTTAAACCACGCCAGTATGCCTGTTAATGCGCTTCTTAACGAATTAGGTCTCTTCACATGCAGTGAGTTTCCTACCCCTGAATTGCTTAACGAAAAAGTCGCCGAATATCAGGCAAGTTGGCAAGGCCCGACGTTTAAAGGTCAACGCTTATTCAAAGACGACGAGCAGCGCTATTACGAAACAATTATTAGCGAAGACAAAGTCATTCCGACCCGCGAACGTAGCTGGCACGACTTATTCAATGCACTTATTTGGCTACAATTTCCTAAAACGAAATCGTTGCTCAATGCGTTACATGTTGCCGATATTAATCGCTATGGCGTTAACCCAAGAACGGCGCGGCGAAACCGTATTACTCACTTTGACGAATGCGGAGTGGTGCTTGCTGTTGAATTACCCAAAGGAAGTGACTTACCCCTTGTGAAACAGTCGGCACGGGCTTGTCGCGAAGAGTTTCTGTACCGCCTTGCTCAGCATGAGTGGAAAACAGTGTTTATTGCCAATCGAGAGATGTGGTACACACAGGTCAGCCCCTTTGTTTTTGGTCATGCAAACTTAGAAATGATGTTGAACCCTTTTATCGGTTTAACGGGGAAGTGGCTGGCAGTGTCTGTGCCCTATGGTTTTAGTCAGCTCGATAGGTGGCAGCAGCGTGCGCAGTTAGACGAGGCTATGGTCGCACGTATTAAAGATTTAGATTGCTTTGAGTGTGCACCATTGCTGAAACCTTTACCGCTGTTGGGTGTTCCTTCATGGCACCATAAGCAAGATGAAACATTTTACAGTAATAGTGACTACTTTAGGCCACTAAGAGCGGGAAGTAAGCCTACCAAACAACTGCCACTTTGGACCTAGCTTGAGACTTTTTATTTTTGTGGTTTAGTGCAGCGCCGTTTATAAATTTACATAACGTCAAATCGCGAGGGCATATTGCGCTCTAGTATCAAAAGAATGACTAGAGCGCAGCATCACTAGTAAAGACGTGACTTAAAAGACAGCCAGCGCTAGCAGCCAAATGCTGTAGATAATTAAATAAGGCGCGCTGGCAATGAGCGCCGATTTTTTAAGAGAAAACGAGGTCCATTGAGTAATACCTACCGTTGCAAGGTAAATTCCCCAGAACAGTTCTAACCTTACCGCTTGGCCGAAGGCATACCACGGAGAGTCCATCGGAATACTGGCAATAAAACCTAAAGAAGCCGGTGACAAGATAGAAGGTGCAACTTGGTGATCGCCGGTAAAGAGCAAAAGCGCTACCCCCACTAAGCCGGTTAATACGTAAGGCATAGATAACCACCATGCAAAGCCGTACCAGTCTGTAAAGCCAAATACATGGCTGTCGTCAGAACGGGTCGCAAGGTTTACGTAAACAGCGTAAACGGCATTGATAACAATAGGGATAAAGAAAGCACCAATAACCGATGACCAAAGCAACGCGCTTCTGGTGAAGAAAGCTTTCATTTGCTCTTCTTCTGCCGGGCTCATGTCACCTTGCGCTGCAATGTTCATTTCAGCAAACCATTCAATATCAACAAAGTTAACGTAGAGATATTGAGAAACCAGAGAAATAGCCATAATCAAAATAAATGGCATCCAACTCCAGTTATTGTGTTCACCCACGGCCTTAAATACGCCGTTCGGTTTAAAAAATATATCGTTACACGCTTGGAAAGGGTTCGATACGTTATGCATCCCTTGCTCCTTATAGTTTTGTTGCTCGAACACAGTGTGACGCTATCGCTGAACAATAACGCTGTAGGTTTAGTTTTATAATCTTAGCGATATAGATTACTGAGGGCTAAAGACGTTGTACAGCACAAGATTCTGATTAGAGAGGTTTTTTGTAAGAGAAAGTGAATATAGTGGATACGGAATAGGTAACTCATTGTAGCTACACAAAAAGCACAACGAATAAGAGGAGCCTTGGCTCCTCTTATTTATCGCAACTAAAGGTAAGTCACATTCAATAAAGTAAGTACGATAGAACTGTATACAATGGAAATAGGCAGGCCTATTTTTATGAAATGTGAAAACCGGTAGTTGGCGGCATTATAAACCAACAGGTTAGTTTGATATCCGAAAGGCGATATAAAGCTCGCGCTAGCAGCAAAGGCGACGGCCAACGCAAATGGCATAAGAGGCGCGCCAATAATCTGCACAAGGCCATAGGCAAAAGGGAACATCAAGGCCGCTGCCGCATTATTGGTAACAAACTCGGTTAACAATAGCGTAATTAAGTAAATAATCACAAGCGCAATAAACCAGTTGGCACCAGACAGCACAGGCATTAATGCCTCTGTCATTGTCATTATAACGCCCGAGTTTTCAAGAGCAGTGGCTAAACTTAAGGCTCCAACAATGACAACAATGAGGTTAAGCGGTAGATTTCGCTTCATTTCGCCGTTCGACGTTACTCTTACCCCAATAAGTACTGCGGCCAAGAACAGCAGCCCAATCGCAAGTGAGATAACGTTTGCAGCTGCCAATAAAACAGTAGTAAGAAAGCCACCGAGTGTGATCCACTCCTGTTTATTCGTAAGCGGGCGAGCGATCTTTTGCTCTGACAGAATAAAGAAGTTTTTATTCAAATTTTGACGGGTGGCAAAATCGGGGCCCGTTGCCAGTAGCAAAAAGTCACCGGCCTGCAATTTTATCTCCCCTAATTTGCCAGAAAGTTGCTCGCCATCGCGGCGAATGGCTACTACAGCGGCATCAAACAGTGCTCTAAAACCAAGTTTTTTAATGGTTTGGCCAATAACCTGCGCACGGTTGGCAACAACGACCTCCGTTAAACTTTCGCGCAACACGCCGTCTGACTCAGCGAACATACTTAACCCTTTAATATGGCTTAAGTTATCGAGCTTTTGTACATTGCCAGAAAAGATCAGTTTATCGCCTTCTAAGATAAACAGGTCAGGGCCCACGGGAGAGATTAAATTGCCATCGCGTACCACTTCCACTAGAAAGAGCTCAGGAAGGTTTCGCAGGTGGTTCTGCTCAACAGTCTTGCCAATTAGCTCAGATCCGGGTTCAACCTCAGCTTCAACCATATACTCGTGATAGTTATTGTTTTTGTTGCCAATATTGGGCAGCAAAGGCAATAGCATAAACATAAGTAAGCCACAGGTAAGACCGGCCACGGTGCCATACAGGGTGAAATCAAAGAAATTGAAACCAGGGTGTCCGTGTTCTTGTAAGAAACTGTCAACGATAAGGTTAGTAGAAGTCCCGATTAAGGTAACCGTACCACCGAGTATCGCGGCGTAAGAAAGCGGAATGAGTAGTCGTGATGCAGGGTGATATTGGTTCTGTTTAATAGGACCAATAAGACTTGCCACAATTGCGGTGTTATTTAACAGCGCAGAAGAGATAAAGGTTAACGAAAATAATCGCCAATAGGACTGCGTGAAATTAGCGCTAACTAACTTTCTACCAAGTCGCTTAATCAAAGCGGTTTTATCAATAGCACTACTCACTAAAAGCAACAAAACAAGGGTGATAAGGCCCTTGTTTGTTAAATTTAGCAAGATGTCATCAAGAGATAACTGCTGGGTAACCAGTAAAGCCAATACTGCACCTGAAAATACAGTAGAAGGGCGCTGACGGGTCAAAATCAGCGCGCATATCGTACCGGCAAAAATTGCCAGTACGATGAACTGGGTCACATCCATAATGCTCCAGTCCTGCTTATAGTTTACTGATGTCCACAGAGTTCCAATGCGGGAAGTGCTTGCGTACTAGCGCATTGAATTCAAGCTCAAACTCAGAGAAGTTAGGCGATGTATGCTGTGCGTCACCGGCAATTTCGTCGATGATCATACCCGCACCCACTGTACCATTGGTTAAGCGGTCGATAACGATAAATGAACCAGTAGGGCGGTTGCGCTTGTACGGGTCGCACGCTACAGGCTGTGTAAACTTAACGTCAACTACACCAATTTCGTTAAGGTTTAGGTGCATTGCATCGGCTTCTTCAAGGGTATTCACATCAATTTGGTTATCGATATGCGCCACAACGCCAGGCGTAGATTTAGTCGCAAACTTAAACAAGTATTGCTTGTTTGGCATTAGCGGCTCTTCAGACATCCACACAAGGTGAGTTTTAAACTGTGTGTTAAGCAGCGGCAAGTTGTCTGATTTTACAATCATATCGCCACGAGAGATGTCTATTTCATCTTCAAGCGTTAGCGTAACCGCTTGAGGCACATAAGCACGCTCTTGGTCGCCTTCAAACGTTACTACCTGTTTAACTTTAGACTTCTTACCAGAAGGTAGGGCAGTCACTTCGTCACCTGGCGCTACCTGGCCTGATACTACTGTGCCCGCAAAACCACGAAAATCTAGATTAGGACGGTTAACGTATTGAACCGGGAAGCGGAAATCTTCAAGGTTATCGTCTTCGCCTATTTCAATGTTTTCCAGCATTTCCATTAGTGGCGTGCCGTCAAACCAAGGGGTCTTTTCGCTTTTACCTACCACGTTGTCGCCTTCAAGTGCCGAAATAGGTACGAACTGAATGTCTGGAATATCAAGCTGCTCAGCAAACTTCAGGTAGTCTTCCTGAATTTGTTTGTAGACCTCTTCTGAATAATCCATCAGATCCATTTTGTTGATAGCAACAATAACGTGCTTAATACCGAGAAGAGAAACTAAGAACGAGTGACGTTTAGTTTGTACTTTAACGCCGCCACGAGCATCAACAAGAATGATGGCGAGGTCGCAAGTAGACGCGCCCGTTACCATGTTGCGGGTGTACTGCTCGTGCCCTGGCGTGTCAGCGATGATGAACTTACGCTTGTCGGTAGAGAAGTAGCGGTATGCTACGTCAATCGTAATACCTTGTTCACGTTCAGATTGAAGACCGTCTACAAGTAATGCAAGGTCTACTTTTTCGCCCGTAGTCCCAGATTTTTTGCTGTCTTTAGTGATTGCAGCAAGCTGGTCTTCATAAATCATTTTTGAATCGTGAAGTAAGCGACCAATTAAGGTGCTCTTACCGTCATCTACGCTACCGCAAGTAAGGAAACGTAGCATGTCTTTCTTTTCGTGTTGCTCTAGGTAAGACAGAATGTCCTGTCTCAATAATTCGTTTTCATTGTTCATGTTATGCGCTCACAAGGAAAAAGGGGTTTAACACAGACTCTTTTTGGTTATAGGTAAGAGCGTCAGCTTTGTCATCTAATGGGTTTTCAGGGTCAAGTACGGTTACGTTAGCACCCGCCGCTAATGCGACTGCATGTGCAGCACCCGTATCCCATTCAGACGTTGGGCCTAAACGAGGGTAAAGGTGTGCATCGCCCTCGGCCACTAAGCAAAGCTTTAGTGAGCTGCCCATCGCCACTAGCTCAGTATCACCATCAAGCTGTGCCAATAAATTTTGAATTTCAGGGCTTTGGTGAGAACGGCTGCCTACCACTTTCCACACTTCTGCACCGTCGTGCTTGCGTGCAGAAATAGCGGTGAATTCACCGTCTACTTCAGTCCATGCACCGTCACCCACAATGCCTACGTAGCTTTTGTTGAGTGCTGGCGCATAAACCACGCCCATAGTCGGTTTACCGTTTTCGATAAGTGCAATGTTTACCGTAAACTCACCGTTTTTTTTAATAAACTCTTTGGTGCCGTCTAGCGGGTCAACCAGCCAGTATGACGACCACGTCTTGCGCTCATCCCACGAAATATCTGCTGATTCCTCAGAAAGGATTGGCAGATCAGACTCCGCTTCAAGGGCATTTACAATAACGTTGTGCGCGGCAAGGTCAGCTTCAGTTAATGGGCTGGTATCCTGCTTTTCGTAAATGGCAAAATCTTTCTCGTAAATCGCCATTATCTTATCGCCCGCTTCTTTAGCGATAGTCAGCACTTTCTGTGCAAGAGAATTAATAGGCTGTGTCATTACACCAATCCCTTTTCTTGAAGCAAAGCATACAAACGCTCAGCGGTTTGCTCTGCCGGTTCATCCTGATATGTTAGGTGTACTTCTGGTGCTTCAGGCGCTTCGTACGCTGAATCAATACCAGTGAAGTCCTTGATTTCGCCGCTACGTGCTTTTTTGTACAAGCCTTTCGGGTCGCGCTTTTCGCACACTTCAAGCGGGGTATCAACAAACACTTCTACAAACTCGCCTTCTTCCATTAAGCTGCGGCAATAATCGCGGTCAGCTTTAAACGGAGAGATAAACGCAGTCAGTACCAAGGTTCCAGCGTCAACAAAAAGCTTGGCGACTTCGCTGATGCGGCGAATGTTTTCAACCCGATCTTTGTCGCTAAAACCTAAATCGCCACATAAACCGTGACGTACGTTGTCGCCATCTAACAGGTACGTGTGTTTATTTTGCTCGTGAAGTTTTTTCTCAAGCAAATTAGCTAAAGTAGATTTACCAGAACCACTTAACCCGGTAAGCCAAAACACGCGAGGTGTTTGACCTAACTTCTCAGAGCGGGTGGTCTTGTTGACTTCGTGTTTGTGCCAAACGACGTTGTCTGTGGCCATTAGAAGTACCCTTCCATTTTCTTCTTCTCCATAGAGCCCGCGCTGTCATGGTCTATAACGCGGCCTTGACGCTCAGAAGTCTTGGTAAGCAGCATTTCTTGAATAACTTCAGGAAGGGTTGCTGCTTCTGATTCAACGGCACCGGTTAGTGGGTAACAGCCAAGGGTACGGAATCGCACAGAGCGCATTTCTGGTACTTCACCTTCTTCTAAAGGCATACGGTCGTCATCAACCATAATAAGAATGCCGTCACGCTCAACAACTGGGCGAGGCTTAGAAAGGTAAAGTTGTGGAATATCGATATTTTCCAGGTAGATGTATTGCCAGATATCTAGCTCTGTCCAGTTAGACATTGGGAATACGCGGATACTTTCGCCTTTGTTAACCTGTGAGTTGTAGATATTCCAAAGCTCTGGACGCTGATTTTTCGGGTCCCAACGGTGATTGCTGTCGCGGAATGAGTAAACACGCTCTTTTGCACGTGATTTTTCTTCATCACGACGGGCACCACCAAACGCAGCGTCAAACTTATATTTGTTCAATGCTTGCTTAAGGGCTTGGGTTTTCATTATGTCCGTGTGTTTTGCTGAGCCGTGGCTAAATGGGCCAACGCCAGCTTCAACACCTTCTTCATTAATGTGAACCAGCAAATCAAAGCCATACTTCTCTGCTTGCTCATCACGGAATTTGATCATTTCACCGAACTTCCACGTGGTATCAACGTGAAGGAGCGGGAATGGAATTTTACCTGGTGCAAAGGCTTTACGAGCAAGGTGAAGCAATACAGAAGAGTCTTTTCCTACAGAGTAAAGCATTACTGGGTTTTCAAACTCAGCAGCCACTTCACGGAAAATTTGGATACTCTCGGCTTCGAGTTGTTTCAAATGCGTTACAGACGGGATACTAGCAGTCATTTTGAAGTCCGAATTTATGTTATATATAAAAAAGTTATATGTGAGTTATTTTTCTGCATAGAACGATAGCATATTTAAATTAAAAAGTAGTATGCGATTTTGCTATTTAAAATAGCTATCTTATTCTTTTAAATAAAAGTGTCATGCAATTGAAGCATAAGCCGTTATTTAAAGGCTTGGGAAAAAGAAAAAAGCCCTGCTTAGTTACCTAAACAGGGCTTTTAAATGCCGTTTTTTTAGAAGTTCAAAGTGCGTTATCTCTCGTCAAGTTTAGCTTGAAACGCATCAAAGGTATCTACAACACCCTCTCGTGGGGTACCTGATTTACTTAAAATTAAAATTGTTAAGCTAGATAGTATAAAGCCCGGTACGATTTCATACATCCAGTCGCCTAAGGGCTGGCCGCCAATTTCAATAGGAAGGTAAATCCAAAGTAATACGGTAACTGCACCTACTATCATTCCACCTAGTGCGGCGCGACGAGTCATTTCCCGCTTAAATAAGCTAAATAATACCAAAGGACCAAAAGCGGCACCAAAGCCTGCCCACGCATTACTCACCAGGGTTAGAATAGTGCTGTCTCTATCATAGGCAAGGTAGATAGCAACTAGTGCGACTACCACAACGCTCACACGACCCGCTATAACTAGCTCGCCGTCCGATGCATCGCGGCGCAAGAAAGCTTGATAGAAGTCACTGGTTAATGAGCTAGATGTTACCAATAGCTGAGAGGAAATAGTGCTCATTATTGCGGCCAAAATGGCGGCAAGTAAGAACCCACCCACTAGCGGGTGGAATAAAATTTGTGACAGGTAAATAAAGACGGTTTCTGGGTCAATGTCATTGCCGTTACCGGTAACATAAGCTAAACCAAATAAACCGGTCATTAACGCGCCGATGATAGATACGATCATCCAGCTCATACCGATATTGCGGGCTGTAGGGATGTCTTTAACCGAGCGGATAGCCATAAAGCGCACAATGATATGCGGCTGACCGAAATAGCCTAGCCCCCAAGACATAAGAGAAATTATCCCAATAACAGTGAGCGCTTCATTAGAAGATGCATCCATAAAGGCGTCAAACAACGCGGGGTTAATGTTATCTAGCGCATCGATAGAGGCGCCTAGGCCGCCTAATTCACTGATAACAACAGCAGGGACCATAATAAGCGACACGAACATAATGCAGCCCTGAACAAAGTCAGTCATGCTCACTGCCATAAAGCCGCCCACCAGGGTATAGGCCACTACAACGCCTGCGGTTACATAGAGTCCAGCTTCGTACGATAGGCCAAATGACGTTTCAAATAACTTGCCGCCTGCGACTACGCCCGAAGAGGTATATAGGGTAAAGAAAATAACGATAACCACTGACGCTATAACGCGTAGCATGCGAGAATTATCGGCAAAGCGATTTTCGAAATAATCGGGCAGGGTAATCGAGTTATTGGCAACTTCGGTGTAAACGCGAAGTCGTGGTGCGACTAACATGTAGTTAGCAAGAGCGCCTAAGATCAACCCCACTGCAATCCAGCCAGCCGAGAGTCCGGAAACATACATTGCGCCCGGTAAGCCCATAAGCATCCAACCGCTCATGTCTGATGCACCTGCTGATAGTGCGGTTACCGCTGGACCAAGTTGGCGGCCGCCAAGCATGTAGCCCTCAACGTTGGTATCTGTTTGCCGATAGGCGAAAAGCCCTATCCCCAACATTACCACAAAATACAAACCCAACGAGATTATCGTGCCAGTAGCCATATAAATTCCCTATGTTTTTTCTCTCATGCTAACACCTATGACGTAGAGTCTCTACGTCAGTTAGCGACCTTGCACGTTTTCTATACGGTTACGCGTTGAAAAAGTTTGGGCTAATTTAAAATGAGAAAGCGGCAACGCGAGCACGGCCTTCGCGTTTTGCTTTATACAAGAGGTCGTCACAGGCTTTGATAATTGTGTCTAAGTTTGTTTCTCCGTTCACATCTAGAAGGCCAGAAGAAAAGCTGACTGAAAATTTTTGGTCTGTTCCGCTCCACAGCTTTTGACGAGATAAGCTAGCATTAAGTTCATCAAGTATGCGCTTGGCTGACTGTTGATCCGTGTCTGAGAAGTAAATTAAAAACTCTTCGCCACCGTATCGGCAAAGCTTGTCTGATCTACGAATTCGTTTTTGGATAGTTCGAGTAAGCGTTGTTAACACTTCATCTCCTACTAAATGCCCATATCTGTCGTTAATTTTTTTGAAGTTATCTACGTCTAATAGCGCAACACAGGATGTGCTGTCACTTTTTAATGCTTTTTTAAGGCTTTTAAGCATCGCTCTGCGTGTTAATGCGCCGGTTAGTGAGTCTCGCTCAGCAAGCGTGTCGCTTTGGCGTTTAGCAATCCACAACCATAGCGCCAGAATAATTAAAATGGTCGTTATCAATGCGAAAATGGTTGTTTTCATGGCTTCTTTATCGGTAGACAGCCCGATTTTTTCATCGCGAAGTGCAGCAAGCTCTTGCTGGCGATAGCGTGCCAACGCAATATCTCTTGCTATACCATCGGTGAGCGAAGGAGATGAAAGCTTAAACTGCTCGGTATTTTTTTCGAAGAGAAGTTGGTTGTAAACTTTGGAATGCTCATAGGCTTTTTCGTAATTGCCAGCAGCGTCATAAATTCGGGTAAGTTCAAGTTCTTTTTTTAACAGGTGTTCGGCTCTAAACTCGGTAGATGGTAAGGACTCCAGCATCGCTTTTTTATATTGTTCAATCGCCTTCGAGAGCAGATTTTCATCGCTTTCAGCAATAGCTTTATAAGATTGATAAAGGTAAAAAAGCTCTTCTGCTTGAGTCTTAATCTGAACGGTATCTATTGTATCCATCTTGTTTATTACAGAGCGTATTTCACTATCACGAGTCTGCTGAAATCCCATTAAGAGCACTCGCAGTTTTTGATAGAGAATTAAAAACATCTCAAGTTCTGAATTTCTATTTTTTACAAACTCAAGGGCCCTATTGGAAGTGAGCAGCGCGTCCTCATATTTAGTTTGGAGAAGAAGAGAGTCAATCGAAGTAAAATATGCCCACGTAATGGACCCATCATTTAGACTGCTTTGCTTAATAATCGTCATTGAGTGAAAGTAGGCTCTACTTGGTACCGATAGCTCTGTAAAAGCGATGCGAAGCCATTCGTGAGCGGTAGCACTACTTAAAGCATTTTCTAGAGTTCGTGTAGAAGCTCGCGCAGGCAAATGGGGGAGTGCATACTCTAATTCATTGATTGCCTGAATGGGGTTAGCTAAGGTAAGCTCCATTGACAGCCATACGCTAACTATCGCGGTAGCTGTTTTGCTGCCAGTCTCTAGAACTTCATGTTTCAAACGTCTGAGCGCGGGCACTGTTACATTGATTCGCAGAGAGGAGCCGTCAAAGTCGTTAACTGCTCTGGCATAAATGTAATAAGCCCTAGCTGCGGCGTACAAATCTGGATTTAGCGATTTCAGCTCTCTCCAATGGCTTTCAAGCAAAGGCAATTTTACGTAAATGGGTATTCGAGGTTTTTCGGTTTCGTTAGCCGTTGCTGTCGCCAATAAATGTCTGAAAATTATACCTTCACTACTATCATCTTGTTGTATTTGTGATTTTTCAATTTCGGTCACTATTTGGTCGTTGTCGATATCAGATTGCAGATTCCAATTGTACATAGCAAGCGCAGTCATATGACTATAAGTATTTAGCTTTTTAAGCCTCAACTTTTCAGAGTTGTTGTCTAACTGTGCATGAAGAGAATGGCTAAAAAAAATGGTGAGAAGTAGACAAAACTTCACCTTTGCAAAACGACACCAAGCGCTCATTGTGATTGCTACCTCTGAACTGCGGATAAGCGGAATGTTTATTTGAATTAAAACGAGCGTTTTAACATTAGTCCGAAAGTATAAAGTTTATCGTTTAACGTTTCATCTTAATTTTGGGTAAAAAAATCGGCCCGAGTGGGCCGAAGAAGGGAAGTGCATAAGATAAGCACTTTTTTGGAACGAATTACCAGCGTTGTCAAAAGTTAGGCAGAGAACTGAATTCTTTCTGAAACCGCTTTTTTCATTTCACTTAGGTCGGCGCCTTTATCACCCACTACCATTACATTAGCGCGTCGCATCTTGATGCTTTCCCCGTGATATTGGCTGTCCTCAAATTCACTAGGCACGCTGATATCACCTCTTTGTGGAACCACAAAAACCGACATTTTTCCCTGCGGGGTGTTAACAATAAGGTGCAGGCTTCTCACCGTACTCAAGTGGCAATAATTAGCAACCTCTATGCCGTCTAACATTTCACTTAAACTGCCTCCAAAACTCGCGAGTTTTGCATTGACCATATTTAAATCTACCGGAAGCAGTGAGTGAGCATGTTCCATTTCCGCATATTGCATATGAGCAAGCGCTTGACCGCCAATACTAAGTGGCTGGTGATACCACATTGTTAAGCCAATGCCTATTGTGAATGCCACAGATGCTGCCATCGCCACATACCAGCGGCTTCTGCGCTTATATCGGGTGAACTCATCAGCTGACTGCTGCCAAATTAATTTACTGGCTAAATCATCAGGCACCTCAACTTTTAGCGCCTGTTTAAACTGTTTGTCTAACTGTTTTTGTTCATTCCAGAAACTACGCTTGCTCTCATCCGCTTTGGCCGCTTCTACAACATCACTGTCAGTCGTTTCTGGATCGGCGTAGATTCGACGCCTAAATTCTAATTCATCCATTTATACGACCTCTCTGTTCATTTTGTTTCTCTAACGCCTCTTTGAGTTGATTCCTCGCTCTAAATAGCCGAGTCATAACCGTATTCTTGTTAAGCCCAAGTTGATTAGCAATTTCTTCACCGCTAAACCCAAAGATTAGCTGTAGGATTAACGGTTCGCGATATTCCACACTCAAGCCTCCTAACAAGCGCTGTAACTCCCTATTTTTAAGATCGCCATCAGCATGTTGGGTGTCGTCTTGAATATGCACATCGTCGATATCAACGGTATCGAATTGCTTGCGCTCAAACCGGCGAGCGTTTTCTCGGCGAAGAATAGTAATTAGCCATGACTTTGCCGCCTTTTCATCATTAAGGGCATCAAGTGAGCGCCAAGCGCGTAAGAAAGTTTCCTGCACAACATCCTCGGCAATGCTTTGGTCTTTGATTAACCAGAACGCATAGCGGTAAATGTCTGCGTGAAAGGCTTTTACAAGCGCTTCATATCTTTGGTGTTTTGCTTTCATACCCGATAAGACCTGACCATTACCGGTTTTATTTCGCGTGCGCATAAAAAAAGCCGAAAACTAAAATCTTTTTCACTATGGCATAAAAAACGCGTCATTTCGCTAAACGAAAGACGCGTTTTTTTTAGGTAAAGCTAAAAAGTAGTGAATAGCGCTACTTATTTTTTTGCATGGCTATCCAGGTATTGATGTTTTCTTCAAGAATGGAAAGCGGCACTGGACCGTATTTCAAAATCTCATCATGGAAGCCTTTCCAATCAAACTTATCGCCAAGTTCACTTTGAGCACGCTCTCTTAGCTCCATAATTTTTAGCTTGCCAATCATATAAGCGGTCGCTTGTCCTGGCATGGCAATGTAGCGCTCAATGGCTTTTTGCGCGTCGTATTCAGGATTTGGGGTATTCTTAACAAGGTAATCTACCGCTTCCTCTCTCGACCATTTCTTTGCGTGTATGCCTGTATCTACCACCAAACGGCAAGCACGCCACAACTCCATCGCTAACCGGCCGAAATCAGAGTAGGGGTCTTCATAAAACCCCATGTCTTTTGCCAGTTCTTCGGTATATAGCCCCCAGCCTTCGGTATACGCCGTGAAACTAAGAAACTTCTGAAACTGAGGAACACCTTCAAGCTCTTGTGCAATAGCGCGCTGCATGTGATGCCCGGGAATACCTTCGTGATATGCGAGTGCTTCAAGTTGATAGGTAGGCATTGCTTTCATATCGAACAAATTGGCATAGTAGATACCCGGGCGGCTGCCGTCTTGCGCAGGACTTTGGTAAAACGCCTTACCGGCCGACTGTTCACGAAACGCTTCTACGCGCTTAACAACCATTGGCGCTTCTGGAAGAATGCCAAAATACTCTGGAATGGCTTCTCTCATTTCGTCAATGGCGGCTTTTGCCATATCCAAATATTGCTGTCTTCCTTCATCTGTTGAAGGGAGATAGAACTGGTCATCTTCGCGCATAAACACGAAAAACTCTTGAAGTGTTCCTTCAAAGCTTACCTTATCCATAATCTCACGCATGGCGTTATGAATACGTTCAACGTTTTCCAAACCGATTTGGTGAACTTCTTCAGCGGTTAGATCGGTCGTGGTAAACCAATTAAGGCGATTTTGATACCATTTATCACCATCAGGTAAACGCCATACACCGTCGCCTTCAGGCGTTACTTCACGCTGGTGGGCGAGTTCTTCAATAAATTTTTCATAGGCAGGCATGACTGACGTAACAAGTGCCGCTTTCGCTTCCCCTAAAAGCGTTGTTTTTTCCGCATCAGGGATCTCAAGGCTTTCAACCTTATTCTGGAAGTCTTCCCAAATAGTAGAAGGCGTTTCACTTGAATCAAACGGCGCCCCCGTAATGACGTTTCTCGATGCATCAATCATTTGATCGTATGCCCAGGCAGGAGGGAAAACGCCGGCTTCTTCGCGAATTTTCATCTGGTCGATGACTTGGTCAAAGTACGTGCGTACATTGTCTAATCTACCAATGTACGCTTGGGCGTCTTCTTTGCTGTTTACGCTGTGAATATTGATAAGAAAGCTGGGAACTTGTGTGTGAGCCGCGCGAAACTGGTGCACGATATAGCGGTGATGCCTAAATTCGTCGTTTGCCAAGTCTCGTTCGATGCCTAATTTGTATAATCTCAGGCTTAGCTTTTCCTGTTCATTAAGTTTACTTGTATCGAAACTCTCTAGCTTCTCAAGCCGATTTTTGGCAATAGCTAGGCGGGCATCGGCTTCTTCTTCGCTGATGTCGTCCCATTTATCGTAGTCCCATTTTTTGCCAAGATAGCTTTGAAAAAGAGGGGAGCGCTTGAGGTTTTCTTCAAAAGTACGTTCAAAAAATGCGTTTAACCGCTCGGACTCAGACTGCCCAGCAGGTTTTTCAGTTTTTATAGGTTCTGGTGCGGTTTTAGCGGTTTCGCTTGCTGGTGAGCAAGCCGTTAAAGTGGTAATGGCTAGCGCTATTGGCGTTAGCTTTAACAGTGTTTTTTTCATTTAAGCCCCGTCGCGTTTATTTAATTGTTTTGCTTAGTCAAAAACGATGGAAAGTTTTTGAGCCGTGTTGTTGTTTTAAACACAAAATGTTGTTTAAGCCATGCTCCTTTTAACGGTAAAGCCTAAGTAGATAGTCTTTACCGTTAAAAGGAGCATGGTGGTAGTGACGCCAATCTCACCTTATAAGATTATTATTGGCAATCGAAATGCGTTTTACGAAGCAGGATATAAGTCAGATAACCTGTTGTTGTCGCCCGTGTGCTTTTTCTGCCACTCGCTTCTAAGGCGTTTGATTTCGGTAGATAACTTTTCAAATACGGGCTTTATTTGCTTTGATTGCGCATTTTTGTCGGCGTTATTTTTGGCAAAACGGGCAGCGTAAAGCTCGCTCATTAGGCTGTTAATGCTGGCAAACTGTGAAAGTTGAGCGTTGTCACCGGTGAGTGTTTTCAACCACTGTTGAAGCGCAGGGGTAAGCGCCCTTGTGTCATTGGCTTTTATCAAAGACATAACACGTTGAAACTGTGCTTTTTCGTCAGTATGGCCTAATACGCTAACCCCCTTGCCGTTGTGTTTACCATGGCTTGGAATATGTCCACCATGGGTAACGCGCTTAAGCTTTCTGAATGCTAAAAACCACCCTAATGCTGTGACAACCAGTAAAGCGCTCACTATGGCTAACGTTAGCAAGAGGAATGTGGTGTCCTCTTCGGTACGCGTTTCCCTTGCATTATCACGATTTTCTTCGCCTACATCGTCGCTGCGTTCCTGGTTAACAGGTGTGTTAACTAGCGTAGGGGTATCATCAGCACTTTCAGAGTTTGCAAGCGGCTCTGGTGCGCTACCGTTGTTGCCATCTTTGCCTGATGCCGCCGCTACGGTGATGGAACGAGCAGGAATAATGGCATATTCAGTTTTTTGGGTTAACGTATTGAACCAAGGGATAGTAATTTCAGGCAAAACAAAGTTGCCCGGTTCAGTGGGAATTATTGCCAGAGATGTTTGACGCTGAGAAATTAGGCTCTGATCTTTTTCCACTGTCGTCGTGTTATCTTGGTCAGGATAAAGCTTGAAATTAGGTGGGTAAAATTCAGGGATATCAGGCAGCTGCTCTTCCACCACACCTAGCGCGGTTAAGGTAACGATGCGGGTAACCGGTTCGCCTGCAACGAAACTATCGCCTTGAGGCCACTCTTCATCAACCCTCACCATCTCGGAGGGAAGCCAAGGATAATCAATGCCCTGAGGTATAGGTTTGATATTAACGGTAATATCAGGGCCAACCCGATTAACCTGCTGGGTTCTATTAAAGAAACCGAAGCGCTGGTTGGTATTTGCGGCCATGACTTCGCCGGTAAATATAGGGCCTCTTAATATGAACTCACCTGATGCTTGAGGTACAACGGCAAATTGACGTTCAATAATTTGATAGCGGCGGCCATTAACAATGTCAGTGTATTGCTTATCTTCGCCTAGCTGAGTAATTTCAGCATTTTGCATATCTGGCGCTTGTAAGCTGCCGCGCTCAATATTGCTTGAAAGATACAGTTTAACTGTATAGAGCAACTGTTGATTTAAATAGGCTTCTTTTAAGTCGATATCTGTGGTGACAAAGTAGTCTCGCGCTACATTGCTTTGTTCTTGAACGGGAATAACCTTAACTTGTATCGGCTTGGTGGTTTTACCTTCGATAGATAGCGAAGGAATGGTGAACGAACCTTCTTTGCGGGGAAACAGGGTGGTTGTCCACACCGTTGTTCGTTTGGTATCAAAGTTGACGATAGAGGTTTGGCTGCTGACCGACGTTCGACCTACAACAAAATCTTTGAGTAGGGGAGAGCTGTCAAAAGCATCTCTGTCTGCACTGCCATCGGCGGTAATGGTGAGTCGGATGGCTTCATCCACCATGACTGGGTTTCTATCAATGGTTGCTTCCACTGAATTCACATCAGCAAAAGCGGCCCCATTTAGCATTACCGCGAATATAAAAACAAAATATGTAGATTGTAATAAAGCTCTCATCTACCAATCACTCCGGTTTGAAGGCATACGTTGACGCTGACGCTTTTGTGCTTCTAATTGCATTTTTCGTTTTAATAAGAATGCGGGGTCATCTGGCACGCGACGCATTAAACTTTCCATTCGTTGTAGTTCTTCTTTTTCAGCATCGGATAGCTCGCCCGCTTGACTTTGCATTGCTTCGGCCTCCTGTGCTGACGATTCCTTTTCATCTAGCGCTTGCGCACTATCTTGCTGCGCGTTTTCACCTTGGTCCGCGTTATTATCTTGCTGGCTGGACGGCTCCTGTTGTTCAAGCTCAGACGGCTCACTGTCCTCACTCCTCTCTGCTTTGTCAGAGTTTTGCTGCTCCCCGTTTTGTTCAGTTGAGTTTTGTTGTTGGTTTTGGCCAGACTGCTGGTCGCTATTGTCGTTTTGCTCACCATCTTGGTTATTGGGCTCGCCTGACTGCTGCTGATCATCTTCACCATTATTCTGCTGGTTGTCTTGGTTTTGATTTTGATCTGAACCTTGCTGCTGGTTTTGCTGCTGATTTTGCTTTTCTTGCTGCGCTTGCTGCTCCAATAAGTCTTCAATTATTTTCTTATTCGCCTTCGCATCTTCAAAATCAGGGGCTTCCTGTAGCGCTAGCTCATACTTTTCAATCGCCTTTTCAAGCTTCCCAAGCTTGGCAAGCGCATTACCCTGATTGTACAAACTTTCAGGGCCTGGAATATTTTCAAAAGCCGCTAGTGCGCGCTCATACTCCCCCGACTTATAAAGCGATGATGCCTTCCACAATTTATCGTCAAACTGGCTAACCGCGTCTTTATATTTGCCTCGCTGATAGCTATTTAACGCTTCTTGATTGTCATTCATAAATGGCTTTTGCCACCACGAGAGTGACTTAGGCTGCGCTGAATTTTCTATGCCTGTTTGTCGTTCGCTTGCTACGTCTGAGCCTTGTAATGCATGGGCCTTTTGCATAACAGGAGGGCTAAGTAATCCAACTAAAAGTAAGAAAACCAAGCCCCTTTTAAATGCGAAAGCGGCCAAAGGCAACAATAGTACTACCAGATAAGGGCCTACTTCCTTCCACTGGTCACCTTGAATATTGCTATCCTCTTCGTCTTCTTCACTGTTGCCTTTATCTAACACTGAAATAGCGGCAAGTGCTTCAATATCGGCATCATTTGAAGTAAATGATTCAAACCGACCGCCGCTGGTTTTGACGACACCTTTAACTGCGTCGTCGTTAAGTTTAGGAATTACGATACTACCTGTGTGATCTTTAAGTAATTCACCACTTTGCTGGCGTATTGGCGCCCCTTCGGCTGTGCCAACGGTAAGTGCATTTAGCGTAAAGGGAATAGACGCGACATATTCTTGCAGTTCATTTTGCTGCGCTAACTCTATACCATCAGTTATCCAGTAAATCATACCCGAGTTATAGCCCGCGTTGGTTAAAAGCGCTGCGGCGCTTTCGATACCTAAAAGCGGGTCGCTGCCAGGTACAGGCATAATCTCAGGAGAAAGGCTGGGTATTAAAGTGGTAATATTCGCCGCGTCTTCGGTGAGGGGGCTAATAACAAAGGCATCACCAGCATAAGCAACAAGGCCCATTTCGCCTTCACCTATGGCATTGACTAAGTCTATCGCTTTATATTTAGCGCGGGTCAGTCGGTCGGGCGTCATATCCGTTGCTCGCATAGAAAGCGACATGTCTATCACAATCACATGCCCCATCTTTAGCTGGTATACCGGCTGTGGTAAGCGCTCCCACGTTGGACCAGCCAATGCAATCACACTCACAAACCACGCAATAGCCAACAGCTTTATAGGTGGTTTTGCCCCCACCTCTGTTTTTCCAATCACCATATATTGATATAGGTGTGAAGGGATTACTGATTGCCAGCCAGACTGTTTAGCCGTTGCCTTTCTTATTAAGATGACAAGCAGCAGCAGGGGGATGAGTGCTGCAAACCACTCTGGACGTAGAAAGTGAAATTGGTTTAAGAAGTCGAGTTCCACTATTTCGTCTCCTTAACTGTATTGGCATGGGACGTAGAAACGGCAGTGCGCCTTTGTCTTGCCCAGCGGTACACCGAGTTAGCGAGGATGAATAATGCCCAAAGCGCAGACAACATTATTGCTGCTGCCAATGGGTAGTAAAAAAGTGCGCTTAGCGGACGCATCTTGCGGGTTTCGCCTTCAATGGGTTCTAGGGCATCGAGCTGTTGATAAATGGCCTCGAGCTCTTGTGCGTTACGTGCTCTAAAGTACTGGCCTCCTGTAGAGGTAGCAATGTCTGTAAGCATGCCTTCGTCAAGTTCTTGTGAAGGGTTAATCTCACGGCTACCAAAAAAGCTTTGAATAAGCATTTTATCGGCGCCCACACCAATGGTGTAAACTTTAACACCCTTATTGATAGCGAGTTCTTTGGCTTGTTCGGGGGTAATATTACCCGCTGTGTTTTGCCCATCAGTAAGCAATATAAGCACGTTGTTAGACTCGTCTCGCTCATCGAAACGTTTTACCGCCAAACCTATGGCGTCGCCTATCGCCGTTTGTTCACCCACAAGACCTATTACCGCTTCGCTAAGCAAGGTCGATACGGTGTCCCTATCGTAAGTTAAAGGCGCTTGCACATATGCAGTATCAGCAAACAAAATAAGTCCAAGACGGTCGCCAACGCGGCGCTGGATAAAATCGTAAACCACTGACTTAGTCATGGTTAGGCGGTTAACTTGCCTACCGTTTAATTGCATATCGTCAATTTTCATACTGCCTGAAAGGTCAACGGCGAGCATCATTTCTCGGCCTTCGTTAGGAATACTAACAGGCTCTCCTAGCCATTGAGGTCGAGCTGCCGCGCTAATAAGTAGCAACCAGATAAGGCTGCTAATAATTAAGGGGGGTTTGGTTTGTTTTAACTGCGTCTGCTCTGATACTTCACCAGGGCGTAAACTTGGTACGCGCAGCGCCGCCATGGGCGATTCGTGCGTTTTCTTCGACAGTAAGCGAACAATAATAGGGAGGGGAAGAGCAAAGAACACCCACCACCAAGCGAAATTAAGCATGCTGTGGCTCCTTGTTGTTATCTTCGCTTAATGCTTTATTGCGTAATACATTGTTCGAGGCAAGTGAATCATCACTGTCTTTAGTGTGTTTGAACTCACCATAATGATTAGCTAACGTTTTGGGAAAACGCGCTTTTTTAAGCCATTCTTTCACCGCACATTTACAGGCTTCAAAATCGCCTGCGTTAGGTTTCGCTTGATATACACTGCTGACAAGCAACGCTAAGTTATCTTCAAGCGTCTTATTACCCTTTCTAAGGGCCGAGGAAAGAAACGTTTGCCACTGTTTACCGTATAAACCCGCCACCTGCTGCTTAGGGTAATAGCTCATTGCTGTGCGTTTTAGCACTGAGTTAAGCGTGACAGGCCAGTTGTCTTGCTGTACTGAAACCGTATCTAACAGAGCTAACGCTTGTTTACGCGCCTTGTTGTGGCGAATATGCGCCGACGCAACTTTATAAATACCAATAAGTGCTAGAACACTAAACGCAATTAATACCCACCAGCCCCAGTCCAACGGCCAAAGGTTTACCTCACTGGGTACGTGTATATCTCGCAGCTGAGCGAGGGGGTCTTGTTGCTGCCCGGGCATTGATAGCGGCTGTTGATTAGCTGGCTGCATAGCTTGTGCTAGCGTTGGAGTAGAATTGTTGCTCTGCATCAACTTAACTCCAGTCTTTGTTCTTGTTGCATACTTTGAAGCTGGTCATCAAGAGGAATACCTGCTGAAACACTAAAGCGAGAAATATTGTTTTTCCTTAGCATGTCGTAAATAGAACGATTGTGTTCATCTCGCCATTTCTTGTATTGGCGTTGTTCGTGTGTATCGCCTAACACCCATCGCTGCTGGTTTTGCCCATCTGAAACGCTCACTGTTTGAAGCGACGATGTTTGCGGAAGTGCATGCTCAATAGGGTCGTTGACAATTATTGCCCTTACTTCGCAATGGCGTGTTAAATGGCTTAAATGCTGAATAGCTTGTGCACTTAAATGCTGAAAATCTGACACCAAATATACCAGGCTGCCAGGTCTAGCTAAACGCCTTGCGCGAGCACATGCATCGGCAAACGCTTTTTCGTCCTTCGCTTTATCAGGTTTGCTTTGCGCGCTTTGCTCGTGTAATGCCATCAGCTCATGGCAAACATGCAACACGGCTTTTTTGCGGGTAAGGGGTTTTATTTCTTTATGTTGCTGTTGATTAAATACAAGAGCGCCTACTTTGTCTCCGCGGGCAGCGGCAGACCAGCTAATAAGCGAAGATACGTGAGCGGCTTGAACCGCTTTTGTCAGCAGTTGGGTGCCAAACGCCATTGACGGTAAATAGTCACAGAACAGAAAGACCGGACGTTCACGCTCTTCACGGTAAACCTTAGTATGGGTTTTTCCCGTGCGAGCGGTTACTCGCCAATCGATAGCGCGAATATCGTCACCAGGCTGGTAGTGTCGCGCCTCGTCAAACTCCATACCGCGCCCTTTGTGCTTCGTGAGATAGCTTCCTGCGAGCCTAGCTTGGGGCGCACGCTTTGGCGCTAAGTTAAATAGCTTGGCTAACTGCTGATAGCGAAGAAGCTCTGCGGTAGACAGAGAAACACCATTACTTTGCAGCTTGTATAGCTGCGCGTGTACATTATCCATGGTTTATGGAACTGCGACAGTAGCTACAATCTTATCAAGCACATCGTTTATCGTAATACCTTCCGCCTCGGCTTGGTAAGACAAGATAATTCGATGGCGCAGAACGTTATGAACAACGGCTTGAATGTCGTCTGGGCCAACAAAGTCTCTGCCGCTCAGCCATGCATGTGCGCGAGCACACCTGTCTAGGCTAATGGTTGCGCGAGGACTAGTACCCATAGCAATCCATTGGCCTAAGTCCGCATCAAAGTTAGCAGGCTTACGGGTTGCCATTATTAGCTGCACCAAATATTGCTCTAACTCAGGCGCCATATAAAGAGATAGCGCCTCTTTACGCGAGGTAAATATGTCTTCTTGAGTAAGGGTAGGTGGCGTGACAGGTGGTTCTGACAGCGCTTCTCCGCGTGTTAAGCGCAAAATTTCTAACTCCGTCTCGGCGCCAGGGTAGTCAATATCAACGTGCATTAAAAAGCGGTCTAACTGCGCTTCAGGAAGAGGGTAAGTCCCTTCTTGCTCTAATGGGTTTTGCGTAGCCATAACTAAAAAGAGCGGTGGCAACGGATAGGTTTTACTGCCCACGGTAATTTGGCGCTCAGCCATCGCTTCGAGTAACGCTGACTGAACTTTTGCCGGTGCACGGTTTATCTCATCGGCCAAGACTAAGTTATGAAATAATGGGCCTTTTTGAAAGACAAACTCACCCGTTTCAGGGCGATAGATGTCGGTGCCGGTCAGGTCGGCCGGAAGAAGGTCTGGCGTAAACTGAACGCGATGGAAGTCACCGTCGATACCGTTTGCCAATGCATTAATTGCGCGAGTTTTTGCAAGTCCGGGAGGCCCCTCTACAAGCAGGTGACCATCAGCTAAAAGAGCGATAAGAAGGCTTTTAGTTAACGCATGTTGACCAATAATTTGCTGGTCTAGATAAGCATGTAACTGTTGAAATTGCGCTGCTGCCATAATGCAAAATTTCCGTTTGAGTTCTCGTTATAGGGAAGTGTCATTTCGACCGAGGCATAAACGAACCACTAAAAAAAGTGATCGCTTACGCTATAAATAAATTATCCAAATCTAAGTACGCGCCACAATGACACAAAACAGACTTTCATTTCCATATAAGGTTCATTGTATCTTTCTTCAAGTCGTCAAATGGTAATAAAAATACGATATTTGGTGGCGCTTATGGCAAAACCATTGTTGTTTACTACTGTCTATTGATGGCGATAACAACGTTAGTTCTATTTATATTGTCCTTCTCCCCGCATTATTTGCTATTTTGTTCATAGTTTGTAAAAATCGGGTTTATTACAGGTCAGACCACTTTGAATCAGTAAAGCGAAGTTTAAAGTAGGTCCTCAATTTAGGTGCATTATGGCTACAAAACAATCAGTTACTACCCGAGAGGGTGATCGCATCGCCATTGTCGCGGGGTTGCGTACTCCGTTTGCGAAAATGGCTACATATTTCCACGGCGTACCGGCTGTAGATTTAGGTAAAATGGTCGTAAACGAACTTCTCGTTCGCCATGGTGTTCAAAAAGAGTGGGTTGATCAGGTCGTTTATGGTCAGGTAGTCCAAATGCCTGAAGCACCAAACATTGCGCGTGAAATAGTACTTGGCACGGGAATGAACGTTCACACTGACGCATACAGCGTGTCACGCGCCTGTGCTACAAGTTTCCAATCGACAGTCAATATTGCTGAAAGCATGATGGCTGGTACGGTTCAAGTGGGTATTGCTGGTGGTGCAGATTCAACGTCTGTGTCGCCAATTGGAGTGTCAAAAAATCTAGCGCGCGCGCTAGTAGACTTACAGAAAACCAAAACCCTTGGTCAGAAGCTGAACATCTTCAAGCGCTTAAGCTTAAGAGACCTCGCGCCCGTTCCACCTGCGGTAGCGGAGTACTCTACCGGTTTGTCGATGGGCCAAACGGCCGAACAAATGGCAAAAACACACCAGATTTCTCGTGAAGAGCAAGATAAGCTAGCGCACCGTTCGCACAGCCTTGCGGCTGAAAGCTGGGAAGCGGGTAAATTGTCAAGCGAAGTAATGACGGCGTATGCAGAACCTTATAAAGGGGCCCTTGAGCGCGATAACAACGTACGCTTTGACTCAAAGCTTGAAGGGTACGCAAAGCTTCGCCCTGTGTTTGACAAAAAATATGGTTCTGTCACCGCCGCTAACGCTACACCACTAACCGATGGTGCTTCTGCAGTGCTAATGATGACAGAAAGCCGTGCAAAAGAGCTAGGCTATACCCCACTGGGTTACATCAAAAGTTATGCATTCGCTGCAATAGACGTGTGGGAAGACATGTTGATGGGCCCTTCATATGCTACGCCTATCGCTCTTGACCGTGCGGGCATGACCCTTAACGACCTAACACTAATTGAAATGCACGAAGCGTTTGCAGCGCAAACGTTGGCTAACGTTAAGATGTTTGCAAGCGACAAATTCGCCAAAGAGAAATTAGGTCGCGACAAAGCAACCGGCGAAATTGATATGGATAAGTTTAACGTAATGGGTAGCTCTATTGCTTACGGTCACCCATTTGCCGCAACCGGTACTCGAATGATTACGCAAATGCTAAATGAGTTGAATCGTCGTGGCGGTGGTTCAGGTCTATTAACTGCGTGTGCTGCCGGTGGTCTAGGTGCTGCTATGATTGTGGAGACAGAATAAGATGAGTCAGGAACAAGAAATGACAAATGAAGTTCAGCCAACATCTGGCGCATTCACGTTAACAAAGCAGGATAATGGCGTTGCTATTCTTAGCATGGACGTGCCTGGCGAAAGTATGAATACGCTTAAAGCGGAATTCGGCGATGAAATCTCTGCCATGCTCGATGATATTGAGCGTGATAGCAGCATTAAAGGTGTAGTCCTTACCAGCGGTAAGCCTACCGCGTTTGTGGCAGGTGCAGATATCAGTATGCTTGCTGAGTGTAAAACTGCTGAAGACGCCACCACCATTGCTGCTGGTGGCCAAGCCATTTTCGATAGAATTGAAAACATGAAGGCGACGTTTGTTGCCGCTATTCATGGCCCTGCATTAGGCGGTGGTTTAGAGCTAGCATTGGCGTGTCACTATCGTGTATGTACCGATTCACCGAGTACTCAGGTAGGTTTACCTGAAGTTCAGCTAGGCTTGCTGCCGGGCAGTGGTGGTACACAGCGTCTTCCTCGTCTAATTGGCGTTCAGCAAGCAATGAAGATGATGCTTACGGGCTCTCCTGCGCGAGCCAAACAAGCCAAAAAATACGGCATTGTAGACGATGTAGTGCCGCATAGCGTGCTGTTAAAAGTGGCAGAGCAGTTTGCTCTTAAGCGCAAGCCTGAACGTGAAGCACCGCAAAAAAGCGTGATGGACAAAATGTTAGAAAAGACCGGCCCAGGCCGTAACATGATGTTCAAAAAAGCGCGCGAAGCGACCTTTGCAAAAACGAAAGGCAACTACCCTGCACCTGGCCATATCATCGATGTTATCGAAACTGGTATCAACGAAGGTATGAAAGCGGGCCTTAAAGCCGAAGCAGAAGCGTTCGGTAAGCTTGTCATGACCCCTGAGTCATTCCAACTTCGCCAAATTTTCTTCGCGACAACGGAAATGAAGAAAGAGAACGGTGTTGAAGGTGTTAAACCTGAAAAGATGAAAAAGGTCGGCGTGCTTGGCGGTGGTTTAATGGGCGGTGGTATTGCCTATGTAACTTCAACGAAAGCGGGCGTACCTGTGCGTATTAAAGATGTCCGCGCTGAAGGCATCGCTAACGCAATGAAATACAGTTACGACATTTTAAACAAGAAGGTGAAGAAGCGTTTCATGCGTAACAGCGAAATGCAGAAGCAACTTGCGCTATTAACCGGAACGTTAGATTACAGCGGTTATCAAGATGTAGATATTGTTGTAGAAGCTGTTTTTGAAGACTTAGATCTTAAGCAAAAAATGGTGGCGGATATTGAAGAAAACTGCAAAGAAAGCACCATCTTTGCGTCTAACACTTCGTCGATCCCTATTACGCAGATCGCGGCAGAAGCAGCACGTCCAGAAAACGTGATTGGCCTACATTACTTCTCGCCAGTAGACAAAATGCCGCTAGCTGAAGTTATTGCGCATGAGAAAACGTCAGACCAAGTAATTTCTTCAACGGTTGAGTTTGCTAAAAAGCAAGGTAAGACGCCGGTTGTAGTTAAAGACGGCGCGGGCTTCTACGTAAACCGCATTTTAGCCCCGTACATGAACGAAGCGGCAAACCTTATTCTTGACGGTGAGCCTATTGAGCATATTGATAAGTCTCTGGTTAAATTTGGCTTCCCTGTAGGACCTGTTAAGCTTCTTGATGAAGTGGGCATTGATGTAGGTACCAAGATCATCCCATTCCTTGTAGAGGCGTTTGGTGAGCGTTTCACTGCGCCTAGTGCCTTCGACAAAGTATTGGCCGATGGCAGAAAAGGTAAGAAGAATCAGAAAGGGTTCTATTCTTACGAGGGTAAAAAACCTGGTAAAGAAGTGGATGAGTCTATCTACGAGCTTCTTGGGCTATCACCTTCTGCTAAGCTAAGCGAAAAAGAAGTGGCTGAACGTTGTGTACTAATGATGCTAAACGAAGCAGCGCGTTGCTTGGATGAAGGTGTTATTCGTAACGCTCGTGATGGTGATATTGGCGCTATCTTCGGTATTGGCTTCCCTCCATTTTTAGGCGGACCATTTCGCTATATGGATATGCTTGGCATTAAACATGTGGTTGCGCGCCTTAATCACTATGCAACAGCGGTAGGCGATAAATTCGCACCGGCCGATGTGTTGGTGAACATGGCGGAAAATGATCAAACATTTTATAGTTAAGTTTATAAAATGTTAAAAAACCGGGCTTAGCCCGGTTTTTTTGTGCCTGACGTCTATTTCTGCTGGTTTATTGCTCTATTTTGGGTAAAATCTGCGCGGTTAAGAATTAAACGTGTCAAATTGTTGGCGTCAATTATCAGTGGCTTAATGTGAATAATTGATAGAGACAAATAATTCTGCAAATTAAGGTTAAACAGGTTGGAGGCAGTGTGATTTCACTCGTAGTATTAAGCGTTATATTTTCTCTATATTTTTATGTAGAAGCGTTTAAATGGGGAATGAACGCAAAAAAGTGGGCGATTGCCGGCCTTATTCTAGGCCCTGTTCTACTGCCTATGTTCTCTATCTCTCGACATTTACACTGGCGTAATGCGGTTGGGTTTAATAACCTTTATATTGCGGCGTAGCTGTAGCGTTTTAGTAAACTAATAGTAGTGTTGCTTATCCCCCAGATATAAAAAAAAGAGAGCAGAGGCTCTCTTTTTTTGAAAATCGTTTCGACTTCAAATTAGAAGCCTACACCGTTATTGCTGCCACCTGTCTTAGGTCTGATGTACTCTGGCTGAGTAACAGTTTCTTTTTGTGAGTCAGGAGCTTGTTTAGCGCCTTCTTGCTTGTCGGCAGCAACTGGGGTAGCGGTAGAAAGTACTAGTGCAACGGCGTACTCTTTTAACATGTTAATTTCCTCTGATTATTTTTTTGAACGAACAAACAAAGCCGATTGTTTTATATTTCTTATCGACACCAATGGTATAGCGAGTACCGTGCCAATATTTAAAAAATAATTAATATCTATTTAAATCAGTAGGTTATGGTTTATTTTTTTGTGTGAGCTGACGGGGGATGTTCTAGCGCCATAAAGTTGGCACTAAAGTCTAATATACGAAGGGTTAAAAGGGCGTTTTTTTGCCTTATGCTGCAAAAAGCGGAAGTCTGTAAGGAAATTTGACGCCCTTAAGCAAGGCGCGCCATTCTAGAACTGCGTATTACCTAAAAGGGTATGAAGTTTTTGGTTTTCTTTCAGTAGTTTTTCAAAGCGCTCTGCGTTAAGCGGGCGGCTATATAAAAAGCCCTGCAGCATTTCACAGTCATAACGTCGCAGAATATCGAGTTGAGACTCTTCTTCAACGCCTTCCGCCACCACTTTTAGCCCCAAGTTGTGGGCAATGTTTATAATGGCGGCGGCCATATGACGGTCGACGTTACTCTTTGCAATATCGTCAATAAAGGCTTTATCGATTTTTAAGGTATTCAGAGGGAAGCGTTTTAAATACGCTAACGACGAGTAGCCTGTACCAAAATCATCTAGTGCAAGGTGAATACCGCGCTCGCGAAGGCGAGTCATCATTTGAAGGCCGTTTTCAGGGCTTTCCATTAGCGTACCTTCGGTAATTTCACACTCCAAATGCAGCGGTGACAGACCCACATCGCTTAATATTTTATTTATCCTGTCGTCTAAATCTGGCAACTCAAATTGCTTTGCTGAAATGTTTACAGCAACACGGCCGCTAAATAACCCTTGATTTACCCAGCGTTTCGTATCGGCACAGGCTTTACGTAGTACCTGCTCACCAATTTCAATAATTTGACCGGTTTGTTCTGCCAACGGAATAAATTGCCCAGGGCTTACAATGCCTTTTTGCGGGTGTTCAAAACGCACCAGTGCTTCCATACTTACTAATTTACCAGAAGCGATATCCACTTTGGGCTGGTAATACACAGTGAACAGATCGTCTTTAATACCTTGGCGGATAAGATTTTCAATTTGCAGTTGCCTAACGGCGTTTTGGTTCATTTCACCACTAAAGAATTGATAGCTGTTGCCACCATTGTTTTTGGCAAAGTACATGGCCGTGTCGGCATTTTTTAGCATTTCCTGGGGGGATTCACCGTCGTCTGGGAAAAATGCAATACCAATACTGGCACCAAGGACGAACTCCTGCTTATTGATAATAAACGGGCGCGATAGGGCATCTAGTAAGTTTTGGGCATAGTGGGTTACCGTGTGGATATCCGCATTGTCTTCCATCAATATACTAAATTCATCGCCACCTAAGCGATAACAGGTGGCGTTTTTACCCGTAATGCGCTGTAGTCGTTTGGCGATTTGTTTAATCAAGATATCGCCGGTTTGGTGGCCTAGGGAATCGTTGATCTTTTTGAAGTTATCCATGTCTAAGCAAAGCAGGCTGTGTTGTGCTGCTTTTCGCACCAAGTTTTGGTGACTCGCCTGGAAAAACGAGCGATTGGGAAGCTCAGTGAGCGGGTCGACATTAGCGAGTTTCAATAACTCTTTTTCAGTACTCTTACGCGAGGTTATATCGCTAAATACCCCTACGAAATGGCTAATTTTTCCGTCTTCATCGTGAACCGCATCAATATTAAGCTCCATTTCATAACGTTCGCCATTTACGCGCACGCTCTCTACTTCGCCCGACCAGTTGCTTTTAGTTTTAAGGGTTTTCTTAATTTCATCAGTAAATGCGTCGGGGTACAAATGGAAGTGCATGTAACTGGCTAGGGCCTGCTCGCGGGTTTCTCCCGTATAGCGGCAGTAAGCGTTATTGACACTAATAAACTTAAACTGCGTATTCGTAATGAACACCCCTTCCGAGATGTTTTCAATAGAGCGTTTAAATAGATTAAGCTGCTCTTCTGCCTCTTTAAGGTGGTGGATATTCTTAAGCGTCCCTGTCATTCGCACTGGCTGCTCGTTGTGATCGCGCTCTACTACTTTCCCGCGGTCTAATATCCAAATCCACTGATTTTTAAAGGTTTTAGCACGATAGGCAAGCTCGTAAAAATCGCTATTCCCCTCTAAATGTTCTCGTAACGCGGTCTTTACCCGATTGATATCGTTAGGATGAATGTTGGCATCATACGCGCCGGTGGTACGAATGTCGTCCTGCGGAAAATCTAAGGTGCCCCAGGTATTAGCGCGGTAGACTTGCCCTCGGTAAACATCCCAGTCCCACAGCTCGTCGCCAGAGCTCCAAAGCGTAAGCTTTAAGCGCTCTTCAGACTCTTTAATGGCCAATTGATTTGCTTTTCTGATTTGGTACTGACGCACAATAAAGGCGAGTATGGCGAATGCGACAATGCAATAAAAAACCAGCGCTACCGCGTGAAGCCAAGGGGGGCGGTCTATCGAAATTCGTAAGTTTCGACTATCAGACCACGCTTTACCCGGCTCTTTAGCTTGAACTTCAAAGGTATAGTTGCCAAAAGAAATATTGTTGAATTGTGCGTTCCGCTCCTTATCAACATAAATCCAATCACTCTCAAAACCAGTGAGTTTATATCGGTAAGCTACTTGGTCTGGATAAACCGGATTAACGAGTCCAAACGAAATACTAAAGCGGGTTTCGTCGTGCTTTAGCGCTAACTGCTCGTCATAGGTGATATTTTCTTTTAACGATAGATAATTTGAAACGTCTTCACTTTCAATTTGCTTTTGTCTGGCTTTTGCCACTGAGCCAAACACGCTAACTTGATAAAGTTGCGGGGGGAGGGTTTGTTTGACCTGGTCACTCGCGTTCATCGCTTGCTTTGAAATTTTAACAAAGCCTTTATTGCCGCCAAAATAAATAGTCTTATCAGTTGTAGTAATTACAGCGCCTTCACCAAGAGAATTAAACTCCAACTGTGCATTGGGAATGCTGTCAGCCTCTCTTAGGGTCGGTAAGTGAACTTTATGAACCCCTTTGGCATCGGAATACCAGATGCTATTTCCCACCGCCGTTGTTGAGGTGATAAAACCACTCTGGTTTGCTCTTTCTTGTTTTTTGAGTAGGGCAAAGCTTTTTTTATCTAGCTGGATAACGCCATCTGAGCGTGTGGTTAACCAAAAACCAGATGGGGTTTCATGTACGCCGTAGACTAAAGAGTTTATGCCGTTTGATGAGTCCAGAACTTGAATGATTCTGCCCTCGCTAACAGAGTAAATGACCAGTTTTTTACCGGCCCTAAACCAAATATTACTATCATCATCCTCATATATGGCTAACATATCCTCGGATTTTTCAGGTAGTGTGGCTTTTATTACTTCGCCGCGTTGTGTCGGAGAAGGTATAGAACTGATGTTTATCGAATATATGTGTCCAACGGCTACCTGCAACCAAATCGCTGAGTCGCTTTTAAAGATATAGTCGATAAATGAACCTTTGAAATACTCACGTACTAGCTCTAAACCTTCAGCGGTGTCTTTGAGTACAAGTAAGCCCGCAGATGATGCAATCCAAATATTGTCTTGATCGTCAATTTCAATATCCCAGTAGTGTATGGCTGGGTCCATTTCCTCGAAAAAGTTGTAAAACGAGACATTTCCCGTTTCCCGAGATATTTTACCAAGCCCTTTTTGCTGGGAAACCAAGTAAAGTGTCTTGTCGCTGCTCTCTGCAAAGCCCCACAAGGTTGAAAAGTTATCGTCGCTATGGCGGTCAGAATTATAAACGGGTTGAAAATGTACGCTGGCATATTCAGGGTGATACTTGAAAGCGCCGCGATGAAAGGTTGCTGCCCAAACCACGCCCGTGCGATCTTCAATAACCCGCATGACGATGGCAGATGGAATCCCAGTAGAACTATAAATATCTGAATTTAAGTGCAGATAATCAGGGCGGTAATCAGGTGATATGGTGCTATCAACAGCATCTGACAACAAAAACAGTCCAATATAGGTGCCAACCCAAATATCGTTACCCACTACAGAGATTGAAAAAGAATTTACTTCTTTATTAACTCCTAAATCACCGCTCTGAATTCGCTTTAAAATACGACCGTTAGAGGCCAAAACGATAAGGCCTTCATTTGTCGCTAACCAATAATTACCGTTAATCACGGCTATGTCGTGTAGCGCGCGTATATCTAAAGAAACGCCCCAGGGGTTGACTTTGCTCGTGTAGTGAACTTCCAGCGTTTCGGTATCTATTAGGGCTGCACCAAATTTGTTGGAGCCTACCCATATACGGTTAGCTTCTTCAAAAATCACTTTTACGAAGCTTTCTTCTTTATAAACTTGGGTGAGAACGCTGATCTGTGAACTCTGTTTTGAATATCGATACAAAAACTTTTTATCGGCGAATAAAATGTCGCCATTTTTTGATTCTGAAATCGCTGTGATTAAATCTGTTTTTATTACCGAATTTTCTTTATTAAAGACTTTAAAACTGTCTGACTCTGGCTGATAGAGCGCCAATCCTGAATGGGTTCCAACCCACAATTTGCCCTCTGAATCGACAAATAATGTTTTAATGAAACCTGATGGTAAGGAGTTCGGGTCGACATCTGACGGATGATATTGCTTTACGTCATAACCTGAATAGCGATTGAGGCCATTTGACGTTGCCAGCCAAATAAAGCCCATGTGGTCTTCCACAATATCAAGCACTGCGGTGTCTGAGAGGCCGTGTTGCTTATTTAATTCTGTAAAATGAAGATCAGAAACCTCTATCGCCTTTGCGGAAGAAAAAAGTACTCCCGACAAAGCCAACAAAAGAAGCAGCATTGAATATATTAGGGTTGAGCGCACCTAAACACCTTTGGCTTACGCCATTTATTATTTTTTTATTTATTTACTGGCAGCATCCCTAACGACCAGAACAATAAATATGCCGAATTAAAAGGGTCTCTACAAGGACTTTTTGGAAATAACAATATTGGTGGGTTACTTAATAGCCAACTCGCATTTGTAAATCGATTAAGATGTACGTTTTAAGGGAGTTGGCAAAAGGTGAAGGTATTAACTTATCAGTAATAAGGTATTTCCTGCTTAAACTGAGAAATACTGTTAATAGTGCGCTTTTCGTTAGTCGGTATAGTTTCAAATTTTCCTTTGGAAAACAGCACGAGCTCTCCACACCGTTCACGCTTGGCTAATTGGTGTGCGAAGTCTTGTATTTCTTCAAAGCTAAGGCTCTTCACACGCTCTGCAAGCTTTATGTTGCGGTTAAAACCTAAATCTTGGGTTCCCAAACTAACCCATAACCGCTGTGACTTCATAGAGAGGGTTAGGTCTCTTTCTTCTAGTTGTTTAATAAGGTTTTGTTGAATAGTAGGCCAGTAAAAGCGATAGAACTCAATTTCGTTTAGTTGCTGGAATAAAAAACCTGTCATGGCATCTAACAACTGTTTAGGGCTGCACTGAGGGCTTTGAATGTAAAAGGCCATTCCCGGATGCTGGTTGTGGGGAACATAGCCCGTACCAACAATGTAGCCTAGCTGCTGCTCTGTCCTTAGTGAATTAAAAAATGGCGCCGCCAGCATTTGCTCCAATACCATGCAAAGGGCTGTGTCTGTTAAACTGGGCGACGGGGCTTGCAGATAAAGCACCACTGCCGAGTCATCATGGTTGCACACCACTTCATGGTACAAAGTGCCGCCTACTGGTAACTTCGATACGGCCCGTGATAGCGGTGCACCACCCGCGCTATCGCATTGACCTTTAAGAGAGGCTGAAAACGATTTTGCTTCATCACTGGTCCAGTTCCCATGCATAAAGGCTTCGACAAAGTATCGCTCAAAGGCCTTACTTCGGCTGGTAAGCATTTGGTCATAAGAGATGTTGTCGATCACGTCTAACAGTTCAACTGGCGCTTGCGTGTTTCTTTGAATCAGTACGCTTAATCGGGAAAATAAACGGTTAGTAGGCTTGTTTAAAAGCGAATTATGTAAGCTTTGAATTTGAAGGGCTTTATGGTGTTCAAATGCCCGCTCGTCCGGGGTGAAACTCAACACAGCGTCAAGAAGCTGGCCGGCTAACAATGTCTGTTGATTAGTAAAGCCTCGAGTATGCAGAGTAAACCCCGCCTGATGCCCATAAATTCTATAATGTAACCCAGCAATCTCGGCGCGATAGTATTTAGCCTGTAAGTAGTCATTTAGCGCGCCTAACCAAATTCGCTTTGCTGCCACCGAGGTTAAAGAATCTGAAAAAGAGGTCGCATCAAAGGAGATATAAATATCGCCTTTTGGGCTATGAAACTGCTGGTCTTGAGCAAACCAAAAGCGATAGTGGCCGTTGTCGACAAGTTTATTGGGAATATTGAACCCTGCTTCGGGCAAAACAAGAGAATATTCTTTTGCCAAGTAAGGGTTAGGTGGAGGAAGGTTTAGTGCCGCTATTTTTTTAGGCGAAGCGAGCGAACGTAATACGCTATCATCAATAGGCTCAACGCTATATTCCGCCTCATAAAACGCGCAAACCTGCGTGGTGTCTACATCTTTTGAAATTACCTTTAAACGGATATTGTCTGGTGTAAAGTAAGATAAAGCGTGTTCTATAACAGTTCGGTCAAAACTACCAATTGTCGAACGCAACTGGTTTAACTCGCTAGCGTCAAAGATAAACTGATGCTCGGCATACTCAGTCACAAGGCCGAGTGGCTTTACATTTTCTTCGTATTCAAGAGCTAGGGCGTTAAGCTGCGACTTCTCGTGAAAGCGCCACTCTTCTACAGAGGCGTTTCGAATTAACGCTATGTAGCTAAAGAGGGCTTCTAATACCTGCGATTTGTTTTCAAGGCCTTTCTGAGTGAGCTGAAAACTCACATTAAAGTCTTTAAACTTGTCTCCCTCAATGCCTGAGCCTGCAATCAGGTTGAGCGCCCAGTCCTTTTCTTTTAAATAAGCAAGCAAGCTGCCTTCGCCCTCATCACCAATTAAGTGGCTGATGTAGTTTAACGGCTTTGTTTTGTAATCGTTTTGCAAAGCAGGGAGGGCGAAAGTCACAATCATTCGTTTAGCTGATTGTAACGGGTGTATATTTATTTGTATGCCCAACTCGTTTTCAGTATACAGAGGGGGCCAGTTATCGGGCGCGAGTTCGCCACTTGGCAGTGTGCCAAAGCACTGGTATATAAGGGCTTCAAGCTGAGGTGTTGGCATAGGGCTGGCAATGCACAATCGCATATTCAAGGCGCAGTAGTAAGTTTGATGTAAAGATTTTAGCCGGTGCTTTAGTTCAGCGCATTCATGCTGTGAAAAGGTGTCGCTGTTGCCTACGGAAAATTTCGCAAAGGGGTGGTGAGGATTACAGGTTTCTTTGTGAATTTGGTACAGACGACGAAGGTCATCTTTTTTCTTAAATTCGAACTCAGCGTGAATGTTTTTTATTTCGTTAGTTAATGCGTCTTCTTCGAACAAGGGCTGTCTAAGCATATCAGCAAACGCGGGCAAGGTTTGTGCTAACGCACCGCCGCTACAGCTAAAGTGGTAGTTGGCGTATTCAGTCCCTGTCCAGGCGTTTATTGTTCCACCGTGTTGTTCAATAAACCCATTAATTGCGTTCGGCTTGGGCAGGTGGCGACTTCCCATAAAAAGCATGTGTTCAAGTAGGTGGGCCAACCCCTGACAATCGTTAGGGTCGTAAAAATGACCCGCTCTAACCGCCATAGATACGAAAGACTCGCTGGCTTCAGGTGTATGGCATAACATGGCACACAATCCATTGGGTAGAGTAACGTGATGCGCATTTTCTAAGTTTATGGTGTTATTCACATTGTCTCGTTTTTGGTCAGGAGCACCTTACTGCTGGAGCATCTATTTAGAAGAACTTCACAAAACGTTAAATAATGTACGAAAATTCTCACTATTCGCCGTTTAGCGCTAGGCGTAGTATCAGCTCTCTGATATCGTTAGCATACTTTCATTAATACTATGCGCAATGTTATGTCAGGTCAAAGTAGCAACGACGACATTTATCTTTTCATCATGCGTCACGGTGAAGCCGAAGCGCCCCGACTCGATGATAAAAGCAGACAGCTTACCCCTCTAGGTAGAGAACAAGCTAAAACCGCCGCATTGTGGTTAAAAGACCAATATTGCAATACAGGCGTCATTGATTTAGCGCTTGTTAGCCCCTACCGTCGAGCAAAGCAAACCCATGATATGGTGTCGCTAGATATTGCTGCAGGCAAAGTAGAAAGTAGTGATGATATTGTTCCAGAGGGCTCGCCGAAACTGGTGAGCGATTACATTGATGGCCTGCTACATGCCGCGGTCAACTCAAAAAAGCCGATCAAAAAGTTGTTGGTAGTAAGCCATATGCCCTTAGTTAGTTACTTAGTTGATGAGTTATGCCAGTCGTACACAACAAGTTTGTTTTCTACGGCTTCTATTGCCGTCATTAAATACTCGCTACGCGAACACAAGGGCACGTTAGTCACTCACTATCAGGGCCTTTAACGTTTTTATTCAGCGTCGCCGATAAATTCCAAGAATTGTTCAATTAATCGTTAAGTATCCTTTTCTCCGGTCGATAGTATCTTTGAGAGTGTCAAAGTTTATTCTATTGAAGGGTTGGGAAATGGATAGCAAATCTATTCCTGAGCTCCTTAAGCGTTCATTGCAATCGCATATGGCGGAGGCGGATTTACGTGAAGATGAGGAGACGCAGGATATTATTGCCAAACTATCTGAGCTATCAGATAAAGTTGCTGCTGCGAAAGCTAGGGCACTGGCGAACCGTGAGCAGCGCCTAGCTGACGCAGCAAAAGGTGAGCTATAAGCAATAAACCTTAACCGTCATTATTTGAGTCTCTAGGGGGCACATAATATTCGGGCATGATCCGAACCGTTTTTATCATGCTTTCTGAAATATCCACAATCTCTAATGGGTATCCTGCCAAGCGCACGCTAACCTTGTTCTCAGGAATGTCTTCTAAGTACTCGAGCAATAACCCATTCAGGGTTTTCGGGCCTTCAGTGGGTAAATTCCAGTTCATCTCTTTGTTTAACTCACGTACGTTTGCACTTCCGTCAACTAACACAGATCCATCTTGCTGTACGTGCGCCTCTTTACTGTGGTCTGGCACCATGCTGGTGGTAAAGTCACCAATAATTTCTTCTAAAATATCTTCTAGCGTTACCAGGCCCATAATGTCGCCATATTCGTCCACCACAAGAGCGATTCGCTCTTTTTCCGCTTGGAACTTATACATTAGCGTGTGAAGCGGCGTTGATTCTGGCGTGTAGTAAATTTCTCGTACTGCGCGCAGTAGACTAGACTTGGTAAACTGGTCTTTTGATAGAAGACGCAGCGCATCGCGCACGTGAACGAAGCCCACTGCGTCATCAATGCTATCGCGATACAGTAAAACTCGGGTGTGCTGCGCATGAGTCAGCGCTTTTTGAATCTTCTTCCAATCGTCATTGATGTCGATGGCAAAAATCTCAGCGCGGGGCACCATAATATCTTCGGCGGTCACGCTTTCTAAATCCAAGATACTGACCAACATATCTTGGTGCTTTTTAGGGATCATGGTGCCGGCTTCAAATACAACCGTTCTTAATTCTTCGCGACTTAACGAGTCATCACTTCCATTAGCAGGGCTAATACGAAGTAATGCAAGGATGCCATTCGTGATGCCATTTATAGCGGCCACAAACGGGTATAGTAAGGTGAGCAAAGGCAGAAGAATAAGCGAGCTAGGAAACGCGATTTTTTCAGGGTAGAGCGCCGCCAGTGTTTTAGGCGTCACTTCTGCAAAAATGAGTAACACCAAGGTTAAGCCAAACGTAGCGGCGAAAAGGCCCCAGTAATCGCCAAATAAGCGAATACACAGTATGGTTGCAAGCGAAGACGCCGCAATATTGACAAGGTTGTTACCAATAAGAATCAGACCGATAAGGCGATCAGGCCTGTCTAAAAGCTTAGCAACCCGTATTGCAGAACGGTTGCCTTCACTTTGCAAGTGCTTGAGTCGATAGCGGTTTATCGACATCATGCCAGTTTCTGAGCTAGAGAAATACGCTGATAGTAATATGAGTACGCCGAGCGCGATAAACAGCGTACTCGTTGATATGTCGTCCAATTAGGGGGTCCCTGTCTATACTTAGGCTTCAAATGTATTGATTTGATGTCTGGGTTTCAAGGGGAAATTGTTGATATGCCCCTAATTGTTTAGAAAACCGCAGACATCAGTGCTTTTGGCTAGGTAACCTAGCGAGGTTGGTGATGAGTCAGGTGAGCGGGGGAGCGGGTTATTTCATCATGCTGATAATAAAAACTCGCGAACTAACTTGCTACCGAAGTAAGCTAGCGACAATAGCGCAACGCCCAAAACGGTTAGTGCGATAACCTGCTTACCACGCCAACCTCGAAGCTTTTGCCCAATTAATAGAATAAGAAACACCACAAGAGCAGCAGCAGAAAGCACGGTTTTGTGTGCGTAAGTTTTATTAAACATATCTTCTAAAAACACAAAACCGCTGATTAGCGACACAGTTAATAGTGATGTTCCGGCAAGTAGAAGTTTAAATAGGATGTTTTCTACCAGCATTAATGGTGGCAACGAAGAGTGTAATAGGGCTGCGCCTTTTTGCTTTAACCTGTAAGTGATGTAAGACATTTGCAGGGCATAAAGAAATGCAATCACCAAAGTACAGTAAGCAAATAGCGACAAACTAATATGGATAACTAACCCGGGCTGCAGCTCAATGTGCATGATGTAAGACACGGGAATGAACTGAGATGCCAACACCGTCAAACTTGCAAAACCAAAAACAACGGGAAGTAAAATAAGGTTTGGAATAGCCCGCGCAAATACCAACATGGATATGGTTATTATCCAAGAAACCAGTGACAGTACGTTAGTAACGCTCATGTCTTGGCCAGGGGCCACAATAATAACATTGGTTAAAAATGCGATATGCGCTATTGCGCCTACACTTGCAAGTGACAACCCTAAACGCTTATTGGGGCCGTCTTGATGTACGAATCTGCCAATAAGTACTGCAGCAGCGAGAGCATAGAGTAGGGCAGCAGAGATGGCGAAAAGGGTGTTCATGATGCGTCCTGTAATACGTGGGTGATGTGTTCACCGACTGAGTCGGTATTGATACTGCAACTTGCAAGTAAATTCAACCATCTCCTTGATTTTGTTTGTTTCACACCCACTTTTAGTGTGGGTATATAGGTACCTTCTGGTGCAATTGGGTAAAAATTTAACCGTAATTGTGGGTACGTTACGGTGCGCTTTTACGTTACAATGCACGCATTACGTCTGAAATAAAAAGAAGTTTCATACTATGTTTGAGAATTTATCAGAACGCTTAGGCCAAACATTACGAAATGTAAGTGGTAAAGGGCGTCTTACTGAAGACAATATTAAAGAGACGCTACGCGAAGTGCGCATGGCGCTGCTTGAAGCCGACGTAGCGCTGCCAGTGGTCAAGGCGTTTGTTGCTCAGGTAAAAGAGCGTGCGGTTGGTACAGAAGTTACTAAAAGCTTAAAGCCAGGCCAAGTATTCATAAAAATCGTTCAGTCTGAACTCGAGTCGGTAATGGGGGAGGCGAATGAAAAGCTTAACCTAGCTACTCAGCCTCCTGCTGTAGTGCTTATGGCTGGTTTACAAGGTGCGGGTAAAACCACCTCTGTAGGTAAACTTGCTAAGTACCTGACTGAACGAGAGAAAAAGAAAGTGATGGTAGTCAGTGCTGACGTTTATCGTCCGGCCGCTATCAAGCAGCTTGAAACCCTAGCTGATGAAGTGAACGTTGCGTTTCACCCATCTACTATCTTACAAAAGCCTATTGATATCGTTAACGATGCCATCGCTGAAGCGAAGAAAAACTTCTTTGATGTTCTGCTTGTAGATACAGCAGGCCGTTTGCACGTCGATAACGACATGATGAACGAAATTACAGAGTTACACGCTGCGGTTAAGCCCATTGAGACCCTATTCGTGGTTGATGCCATGACAGGTCAAGATGCCGCTAATACAGCAAAAGCGTTTAACGACGCGCTACCACTGACCGGTGTTATTCTTACTAAGGCCGACGGTGACGCCCGCGGCGGTGCGGCATTATCTGTACGTCACATAACGGGTAAGCCCATTAAGTTCATCGGTATGGGCGAAAAAGTGGATGCGCTTGAGCCATTCCACCCTGAGCGTATTGCTTCTCGTATCTTGGGGATGGGCGACGTACTAAGCCTTATCGAAGAAGTTGAGCGCAAGGTCGACAAATCAAAAGCCGAAAAGCTGGCGAAAAAAGTTCAAAAAGGCAAGGGCTTTGATCTTCAAGACTTTAAAGATCAGCTTGAGCAAATGAAGAACATGGGCGGCATGATGGGCATGCTAGATAAGCTGCCTGGCATGGGGGGGATGTCTGATAAGATTAAAGATCAGGCAAACGACAAGCAGTTCAATCAAATGGAAGCCATCATTAATTCGATGACACCAGCTGAGCGCGCTCGCCCTGATATTATCAAAGGCTCGCGCAAGCGTCGTATCGCAGCGGGTTCAGGTACGCAAATTCAAGATGTAAACCGCTTGCTTAAGCAGTTTACGCAAATGCAGAAAATGATGAAAAAGATGTCTGGCGGCGGCATGAAGAAAATGATGCGCCAGATGAAAGGCATGGTGCCACCCGGTGGCGGTTTCGGTGGACCAGGCGGCCCTGGTGGTTTTGGCGGAGGCGGTGGTTTCCCTCCTCGCTAAATAACCACGGTTACTCATAATAAAAACCTCAACAGCAGCAATGCGTTGAGGTTTTTTTATTTTTGTTGCATCCAATATCAAACGTTGGTCGTTTGGCTTGTTGAACAGGACGTGAGCAGTACTTATCGCACACATTTGCGGTTGACAGCGTCTCTTCAAATAAAACAAGTATGGAGATGATGATGGAACTTAATAAAACATCGCAGCAAAAAATAAAATTGTCACTATTGGCAACGGCTATGGTTTTCGCCTTAAGCGCCTGTGATGGTGACGACGGCACTAACGGTATAGATGGCGTCGACGGCGCGCCAGGCCAAGATGGAGCACCAGGGCAAGATGGCACCCCCGGTTTTGCTGCGGCCACTTTCCTTGTTGCCAATAATGGTGATGACAACCGAAATACGGTAACCGCAATTGATCAAAACGCCAGTGCGCTAAGTACGGTAACGACAGGCGCGAATGAAGGCATCGTCTTTACGCAAAGCGGCGCGTTAGTTCAGGCAGGCGATAGTGACTTACCGTTAGTAAGAAGTTTTTGTGGTTTCGATGCTCAGTCTAACTATATGATGAATAGAGGGCACGAACTCACCGGCGGTGCCACAGGCCTAGTTAACCCGAAAGGGATCGCGTTTGCTGAAGAGGCTGGCCTTATCATGGTCGCAGACTTTAACGGTCAGAAAATAAGTGTATTCGGCGGCCAAGCAGCGGGCGACGTAGCGCCTATTGCGGAAATTATGACTTCGGCAAAGCCGTGGGACCTTGCCTATGACGAAGAAAGTGACAGACTGTATGTTGCGCTGACCGACGGCACGCTAGCAGTCTATGACGATGTGGCAAGCTCTGATTTTGCCCCGTCAGTCATGCGCTCTGTGGTACCCTCTGATGCTGATGGAAATCAGCTATCGATAAATCTGCACGGTATCGTTTATGAGCCTATGTCCAACCGTATTGTGTTATCAGATGTTGGTGATGCCGCAATCGCTGACGACGGCCAAATTTTTGTTTTAGATAATGTGTCGACTGCAGACGGAGCAACAGTGCCTACCAGAGTAATTGGTGGCGCAACGACGCAGCTTGGAAATCCGGTGGATATTATCCTTACAGGGTCGGATTTGCGCGTGGCAGAGAAGTCAAATGATGCAATCTTGGTTTTCTCGAATATTTTTAACGGCGAAAGTGGTGATGTGGCGCCAACGTTGTCTACGCCTTCAGTAAAACCAGAATCACTGGCCGAGTTTACAGAACTTGAGACCATGGTAGATGCCTCTGACGACGGTATCACAACAATGCCAATTAGGGGGCTTTCTGTTTCAAGCAATCCTTCAACAGACAGCGAGACCACGGGGCAGGTGGCCCAGTACAGCGCGGTTTTATCAAGTGAACTAAGCACATTTGACAGTGGGATGAGCATTGAAAGTGCGGCTTACACAGCAAGCGGTGACGGTGTCATCACGTTTGATAACCCCGATACATCTACCGGCGGCCTTATCGTGGTTAATCGTCTTAAAACGATGCGTGACGGTATGATGTATAGCGATAGCTATGATCATATGATTGTGGGTAGTGAAACAGGGCTTATCGCGCCTAAAGGCTTAGATATATCGTCTGACAACGGCATGGTATTTGTTGCCGATGTGAACGAGACTACACCTGCGGTTAGGGTATTTTCACCTTGTGCTTCAGGTAATGTAGCGCCTTTACTCACCTTAGAGGCTGCTAACGGAGCGCGACCATGGGACGTAGATTATGACCCGTCTACTGATAGCGCTTACTTAGCGTTAACCAATGGCACCGTTGCGGTATTTGAAGAAGTCGTACGCAAGATGGAAAGTGGCCAAACGGTAATAACCGGTGAAGATAGACTGATTGTTCCGGCGAGCGGCGGCACAGCGTTTGCCGCACCAACGAATATTCACGGTATCGATTACGATAGCCAAAGCGATAGTCTGGTGATTTCTGATGTAGGTAGTGCAGCTGATGCCACCGACGGAAAGCTCTACGTGATATCAGGCGCAGGTAGTGCTGATGGGCTCGCTAATGTATCGGTAAACATTGCAGGTCCTAATTCCATGTTAGGAAACCCGGTAGACCTAATGCTGAGCAACGGACACGTTTATGTCGCTGAAAAATCAAACGGTATGATCCTTCGCTTTGATAATATTTTGAACGCTAGCTCGGGTGATATCGCACCTACGTTTAGCATGATGTACCCTGCACCTGAATCGGTACAGGTGTTGCCAGTAAAGTGAAATAAAGTAAGGCATGCTGGTAGAGGCCGTTTAGCAAACGTTTCTACTGCAATCCTTACTGAGGTAAACCGATAAGCATAATAAGAGCGGTACGCTTTCTCTAGTAAAAGGCGTGCCGCTTTTTAATACTAACTCTTAATTTAGGGCGTCAAGGCGTTCCTTTACGTATTACAAAATCCGCAAACTTCACGCGTTCCTCTTGCCCCCGTAATTTGTCTAGCTCAGCAACAGAACGGTAAATACCCCATTTAGGGCGAATAAAGTCTTCACCCGACACGCCCCGCCACATATCGATATGTGGCTCATTAATATCTACAACCGTTACGTTATCTTCCAGACGGGTGATTTGCATACTAAAGCTTCCTTCTTCGGCGAAGGTGGCCTGCACCGCAATTTTTACCCATTCGTCGGTGATATCGCCCCAGTTAGTTTTTATTAAATACACATCGCTTGTGCGCGAGCCGTCCGTATTGAAGCCCACGCTATGTCTTACCTGAAGTTCTTTGCCTGAGTTGTCTTTCTCTACACCCGAAAGCGTAATGACTGGCTGATCGTCGTTTCCATTTTCGTTGCTATCGCTACTGTTACGGGCTTTAAGCTGAAAGAAGTGACTGAATTTACTACTTAGTGACATATCGCTAGATACATAGAAATACCATTCAAACTGCATGGTTTCACCTTCGAAACCCAATACCGCGCTATCGCTTTTATCGTAAGTCTTAATTTCATTGCGCTGGCGGTCAGATTGAACGCCTTTATTAAAGTCTTCGTCTCGGTGTGCGAGGAACACAAAATGTGGGCCTACGGTGCTGTCAGTTTCTTCAATAATATGCGCTGTTTCTACGTGGCCGCCGGTAAATAGGTCAGGCGCTTCTATACTGCCTTCACCAAACACACTTTCGATAAGCGAATAGGTTTGCGCTGGCGAAGCTGAACCTGTGGCGCGAAGGCTTGCCTCTGATTCAACAATAAACCCCGCGTCTTCTTGCGCGCCATCACTACCGCTTGGGTCAGGGATTGGAATACTTTGAGGAGGCGCTGCTTCGTTAGCACCGCCGCCGCAGGCAGATAACGCGCTGATGACTAACGCGATGAGTAAAAAGTAAAAAAGCACTTTAAGTACTTCTACTAAGGGGGTTTCTTTTTTGTTATTAGAAGACATTGTGTATGCCAATTGTATTAAATTGGTTAAAAAGATGTTCTAAAATTGGTTAACCAGCAAGAGGGGATATCAATATTTTCTATAAAAATAGCGGCTCGAGAAAAATGACTTGAAATACGGGGAATCGAATGACTATGGAAAGTGTTTGAGAAACTTCATTACAATAGCGCGCTTTATAACCAACAAATCAACCTGCGTCTGTGCAAATTAGCGAATTCATAATACACTGACGGGCTACATCGTGCGCGTGTACTTGCTTTAATAAAAACACGTAGTTTGAGCCCTTATTGGCATACGCAAGCGAGTACCGTTTAGTGCAGCGTGGCGTTTCGCGCGGCAGAGTTATTGATACAGGAACACTATGGCAGGCTTAAAACGTATTATTCTTATCGACACGCATTTACCAGGCGTGGTCGAACTAAAGCTTGATGGACACACCAATATTTGTGGTACCAATGCGTCGGGTAAAACTACGCTACAGCGACTGATCCCTGTTTTTTATGGCGAATACCCTAGTCGCGTTGTACCCGCCACCAGAGACAGTTTTGAACGTTGGTATCTACCTCGCCTGTCTAGCTTTATTATCTACGAATACACGCGCGCCGAAGGTGATCTGTGCCAAGCTGTATTAAGTTCTAACGGTACTGGCGTAAACTACCGCTTAATTGGAAAGCCGTTTGATATCAACGACTATCTAATAGAGCAAAAGAGCGGTAAACACGCAAGCGTTAGCAGCGCCGAGCTTGCTCGCGCCATGAAGCGCAATAACGTCATGGTCACCAGCTTGCTTAATACCAAAGACTTCCGCGCAATTATTCAAAATGATCATGGCGTGTTAAACCAAAGCAACAACGCCCGGGAACTATTAGGTTACGCCAAAATTTTTAGTCTGTGCGAGCCGGCAAAGCACATGCGCCATATCGAGAAGTTGGCAAAAGCGGTTCACTCCAAAGAAGGCAAGATGGAAACTATTAAAGCCATGATAGCGGCTATCTTGGAAGAGGATGGCGTTACACCACCGACTTCGGGCTTAAGTCGCCACCGCGTAGATGACTGGATCAAAGAGTGTCACTTAATTAAGCAGTTCGATAAAATTCGCCCAGAGTTTTCAAAGCTCGAACAGGCTGACATGGCTTTAACGAGCACAGAGCAAGTGCTTGCTAACCTGAAACATAGCTTTGAACTTGATAAAACTTATTTGGCTGCACGTGTTGAAACCACAAAAAATGAGCTTGATGAAAACAGCTTTCAGCGCAAGCAAACTGATAGTGAATGGGGTGATACAAGGGATCACTTAAACCAGGTTATTTCCTCCGCCCGTGCTGATGTCGAGAAGTTCACTAGCGAGCTTGATACGGTAGAGCGTGAGTTCGACAAATGGCAAGACGAGAACATTGAACAGCTTAAAGAAGACGTAGCAAATCTAGCCCAATGGCAAAATGAAAAAGCCATGGCCGACAGTCGCTATGTTTTGCTAACCGAAAAACACCAAGATATTGAGTCTGCTTACAATAAACGTTTAGCCGAGCTAGGCGAAAAGCTGTCTATTACGCTGGAAGAAATGTCTGCTGCTCGCCAAGAAGCAGCAGAAAATAAAGCCGAGCAGCAGCAGAGCGAACGAGAAGCACTAAGTCGAATTCGCGATGACTATAACGGTCAGTTAACGGCTTTGCAGAACGACTACCAAAATAGTTTAAATGAGCTGAAAGTAGCAGAAGCTGAGCTGAAGTCTTCGCTTACCAATGCAGGTTACAATGAATTCGAGCAGTCTCAACTTGATATCTTAGATGCGGCCATTAAAGAGGCGTCAATTAATGAAGATGCAGCGCGAGGTGAATTAAGACAAGCGCAGCAAGCGCATAGTAAGTCGGTAGAGTTCCGAAAAGAGTGTTCAAATGCGCTCGATAAAGCGCGCGCTGCTTTCCAACACGAAGAGAAGGCCGTTAATAAAATTAACGGGCTACTTTACCCCGGTGAAGGTTCGCTGCTTGAGTTCTTGCGTGCTAATGTTGATGATTGGGAGCTGTCATTAGGTAAAGTGATTCGTCCAGAGTTGCTTGAACGCTCAGATTTAGCACCAGAAATGACTACCGATGCGCCGAGCGACAGCAGCAGCTTTATGGGCGTTAAGTTAGCGCTTACTGAACTCGATACCCCAGATTACGCCTTTACTGAGCAAACACTCAAGCAGAAACTGCAAGAAGCAGAGTTGCGTCAGGCGGCAGCGCATGCCGCCCAAAACGAATGTGAGCAGCGATTAGCAAAAGCTAATGAAGAAGTGCGTAACGCAGAATTGGTGGTAACACAAAAAGACAACGCCGTTAAAAGTGCAGAGGCGACGCGCAAGCGTGCGCAACAAGACCGCGATACCGTGTTAAGTGAATATCAGCAGGCACTCTCTGCACGAAAACAAAAAGCCAAAACGAAACTTGAGGCTAACCAACAGTCACAAAAACAAGCAAAAGCACAATTTGAGCTTAGCCGAGACGAAATAAAGGATCAGCAGCGCGAAGCCGAAACCGAACACAAGTTCCACTGGCAGCAGCTTATTTCCGATAGCGAAGCGCGTATTTCAAAAGCCGATAGCGATATGCGTAAGGCAAAAGATAACGCGGCTCAAGATAGAAAAGACATGCAAGACTGGCTGGAAAGCGAGTTAAATAACCGCGGTGTCGACGTTGATGAGATCGGCCAGCTTAAAAAGCAAATTAATAAGCTTAAAGAAGACATTACGCGCACCGAAACCCACCGTCATAAAGTGGCCGACTACGAACGTTGGTACACCAATGTGTTTAATAAGCAAAAAGTGGTATGGCAAGAGGGCTTATCTAAGTCGCGTAAGCTGTTGGGTGAGTCAGAGCGTAATTTAGCGAGCAAGCAGGCCACGTATAAAGCTACTCGTGAACAGCTTCAAGAGCAACACGCTCAGTTAGAAGCAACCCTTAAAACTGCTAGCGACCATTTAGAGCTGGTGAAAACCTTAAGTAAATCTTTAGCTAAGCTAACGCTGCATGCTGGGGATGAAACTGCCGAGATTAAACACGATGACGTGAGTATCAGCCAGCGTATCTCAGAAGTGCAAAGTCAGCTTCAAGAGCGAGAAAACTTGCTAAGCGATATTCGCGCCTACGTAGAAAGGTTCGATCAGTTAATTGCCGCGCAAGCTGGTACAGGCCTGTCTGATACTTGGGAGCGGGCTCGTGAGGAGTGTGCCACGCTTAATGCACATGGCGTGAAAAGCTTTGACCACCGCCGTATGGTGTCGCACCTCGCTCAGCTTCTGAACGTTATTGTGCCTCAAAAACTTCAGGGGCTTCGTGAGCAAGGGCGTATTTTCGGTGCCGATCTTTCACAATACTATTTTGTATTAGCCGACATCGACAAGCGTATCGTGTCACAAAGCCGTCGTATCACCCAAGAAGTTGATGGTGAGCTATTCCTAGATGGCGTGTCTGACTCTGCAGTTAAAATTCGCTCACGCATTAGTGAACTTGAGTTTTGGCCTGAGTTAGAGCAGTTCAGAAAACTTTATGAGCACTGGATGGAAGAGGGGGCTAACGAATTACCGGAAGAAGAGTACGGTTTAAGCATGCGCCGAGTTCTTGATATCCTAGGTCGCGCTGCGCTTACCGGCGGTATTAGCAAGCTTCTTGATATCGAGCTGCATCTGCGTGAAGGTAATAGCGACCTTGTTATCCGTACCGACCGCCAGCTAAACGAGTCATCAAGCCACGGCATGGCTTACCTCATTTTATGTAAGTTCTTACTCGCGTTCACTCGCCTGTTGCGCGGCGATGCCGATGCGACTGTGCATTGGCCTATTGATGAGCTCGGCACGCTTCACCAAAGTAACGTGAAGAAGATTTTTGATGCCTGTCAAAATAATAACATTAGCGTAGTCGGCGCTTTCCCTAACCCTGAATCGGAAGTACTTACGCTATTTGAAAACCGTTATCTTATCGATAAGGTGACGCGTCAACTACAGGTGGTTCAGCCCAAAGCAAGTTCGATAGCAGCACGCATTAAGGCAAGAAAAGACAGTGAAGCAGCAGGTGAGGAGACATCAGCATGATGACAGAACAAGGCCGTGTACTAAGTGCACTTTTACAAGGCGCGTTTATTTGTCAGGTCACCGATGAGGAAGCGTGGCGCTTTCTGAAAAGTAGGGATAATGCCGCGCAACTAGAGCCTCACCTAGCTTTGCTGAACCGCACGCTTTCAACTACCGCTGAAGGGGATGTGTTTTTTGCAAGCTACCTCACCATAGGTGAGAGCGAACGCAAGGTGTTAACGCAGCAGTTTCAAGATACGGCATCTAACTTAGTGCCGCTCGTTGAGTGGCTGCTATTGGTGCAACAGGCGAATGAGTCTGATATGCCTATTACTATGGGCAGCGCTATCCGTTTAAACGAATTGCAAACGACCATTGAAGACACACCGGCTTATGCTGAGCAACTAGAAAAAATTTCGCGCTACCGCATGTTTGGCTCAACCAGTGTCAACCTAGACGGACAGCTAAAGCAGGTATTTAAACGTTTAACCGACATGGGCTATTTAATAAAACCAAACCCAGATAAGCAAATTTACTTGGGAACGGGAAAGGTTGAGCACCTTTATGAAATGCTGCGTTTTATCGATGAAACCGAAGCGTTGAGTTTATCTGAGCAGGCGGAGGCCGCTATTTCGCAAGGTAGCTTGATATGAGTCAGGTATTAATTCAGGCCGGTACTAAGCTATTAAATGCATTAGGGCGGCACAGCGACCTGATAATGCAGGCGTATGTTAACGGATCGGTAAAAGAGCGGGATTACAGCCCTAAGGTACTAGAGCAACTTGTGCAGCTAGGTGTACTGTGGCGTCCCGAAGCGCAAAGTGAACTGCGCCTTAAAAGCGCAGTGCGTACGCTTTTAGAAGGGAGCTTGCAAGACGATCGTAACCGCACTATTAATGCGAATATTGGCGCGTCATTAGCTAGCCTTAAAACCCTTACTGAACATTATAAAGAAGCGCTTCATTACAACAAATATAATGAGGCGGCTGCCCACATGAGTGATTTGACGGAACATGTTTATCAGCTCTCTGAATCGCTAAGCAATAGTGTTCGCGTGATGTTTGGCCGCATAAACAATGAGTTTGGTTACGTGTCGTCGGTTGAAGCAAAAATACGTGAAAACGAGCTAGCTCAGGGGCAGGTAACGGATTTACTGGCTCAGCTTGAGTGCTTCCGCTTTGATGAGTTAAGCGAACTGGCGGGGTCTAACCGTGAATTACGTCATCTGCTGGTGGTATCACTACAACAGCGCTTTGCAAAAGCGGCGCAGGAATTGTCGGTAGTTCAAGCGCGCTTACTAGACTTGCTTGGTCGTTTCAGAGAGTTTCAAGGGCGTACACGTTTGCTTAAAGGCTTTTTGCTGCATATGGAGCAGCAGCCAGATTTCGCACCGGGCAACTATGCTAACCTAACCAATGTACCTGTATTGTTTAATCAGTCAGCATCTATTATTGCAACGGCAGCGCCTGATGTTAACAATGTAGAGCATGAAGCGGATTACCAACATATTGTCGCGGCGTTGTCTCACATCCATAAGCGTCAGTCAAAACACGAAGACACTAAACCCGCTGATATAGACGTTACTGCACAATCCACCGTATCGCTGGAAAAAGACCCGCTACAAAAAGCGGTAGAAGACTATTTCTGCGATGTCATCGATTCGGGCCAACCGAAAACCGCTCTCGATTATTTTGAGCAGCATGCGTTGGACTTTGACCCGGAAGTATGGATTTACCAAGTGATTGGCGGCTATCAAGCCTTAGATGAGCAGGATAAGCAGTTTTTTGCATTAGAACCCCACGGTAAGAACGATAAAGTCTATACCGGCAACTTCTACATAAGTGATATTACTCTAGGTCTGCGATAACAAAGAAGATCTTCAACTTATCAAATGTTTATCACGCCCAGCGGTTTTATATGTAATGACACTGGGCGAAACTATTTTATTTTCTCTACCATAAAAACCAATTTAGATACTTGGAACACGCCGAAAAGTACCTATAATACAATAGGTGTTTACACTTATTTAACATAGTGAACCTAAAGATTCATGGCAGCGTAATATGTCTGTCAATCGCACGGACTATGCTTACAAACGTGCGGTGAACACTAGGTCTGGCCCACGAAAGTCGGTCTTACTGTAAGTTTCTGCAGGATGCAGAATAGGTTGTGGTACTGCCGCGTACAGTACGAAGAGGAAGAGTGTTATGCAATTATCAGAACAACAAAGTTTCAATCAAGCCCTAATCAAATTATCAGTATTGCTCTATCAGGTGGACGGTATGGTCACTTTATCAGAACAAGACTACCTAAATGCGATGGTCGACTCATTAGACTGGCAAAGCCCAATATGTCCAGAAGCGTTTTTAAACGATACGATTTACCAAACGCGAAAGGCCATAGATACGGGTGATGCCATTACCTTCTTACGCAGTTTAAAAAACGATCTCGCTTTCGATGCAGAAAAGACCATGGAAGTTGCTATGGCTATTACCGGAGTAGACGGTGAAAGAAGTGATGAAGAAACGGAGTTATTGTCTCTTCTTACGCATAAACTGCTAGCAAAAGCGTTGGTTTCAAGTAACGATACGCTGCAGTAAGGCCTTTCTTAGCTTTTAACTTCAGCGGTCAAAATGTCTATATTTAGTTATTATGTGGCACGTTTGTGTGCCGCTACTGTTGCCCTAATTTCCCTTAATGGCTGTAGCGTGTCGCACAGCACACAGTTCTCTGACAGTGACCAGCGCTTTCCTACAAGCGTAGATTCATATAGCAACTATTTAAGGGATGTTGAGGCATACCTGTACGCCCAGCGCGTTTTTATTGGTAACAATAAAGCGCAGGAAATAACAATGAATATGCCCTTTGAGTGCGCGTCACAGGTAAGTGATACCGGTATACTTTTAGTGCACGGCTTAGGTGACTCTCCCTATTTCTTTCGCGACGTGGCGCAGGCACTTTGTAATGAAGGTATTCGGGTACGAACTATCTTATTACCTGGCCACGGTTCAAAACCCGGCGATATGCTAAGCGTAAGTTACGAGGAATGGCAAAATGAGACGAATCATCATATTCGCCTTTTCTCACGTGAAGTAGAGAATATGTATATCGGTGGATTTTCAACGGGGGCGAACCTCACCACAATCGCTAGTTTCTCAATGGCGGAAAAATACGATGTTAAAGGGTTAATTCACTTTTCTCCCGCGTTTAAATCGCGCTTCTTTGTTTCTCGATTGGCCCCCTATATTGACCAGCTATTCCCTTGGCCTAATGTGGAAGAAGAAGACAATCCAAGCCGCTATAATTCTACGGCCATGCCAGGTTTTGCTGCCTATCAGGAAAGCGTAAATGTGCTACAAGATTTGTTTTCACAAAGCAACGAAGAAGCGCGTACCCTAACGGTACCGGTTTTCATGGTCGTTGCGGAAAAAGACAGTGTGGTCGACACTCAAAAGATTGCCGAGCAGTTCCGTGATAATTTTACTCATGCGAAAAAGTGCCTGATTTGGCAAGGAGAGCATTCCCCTGCGCTACCTTCAAAGCTTATTGTCCAACAAACTATGAAGTTGCCGCAGCAGCGAATCAGTGCCGCTTCGCATATGAGTACACTTTTTTCCGATAAAAATTCTTTATATGGCACGCAAAGCCGTTTTCGCATCTGTGACAACGGGCAGGGTAGCGATGAAGAAGCGCGTTGCAATGCCGGCGAAGAGGTATGGTATGGCCCTTGGGGATACAACGCTGAAGAAGAGGAAGTAGGCAATGTATACGCAAGGCTTACTTATAATCCGTACTTTGACACTATGGTAGAGCAGCTGCTCGCATTTACAGGCAAGTCAAAAGCAAACAGGCTTTGTACGTCAAATTAAAGCCATAAAAAAACCCAAACCCTGGTTTCATCTATTTATAACGAGCAAATAGTGAAACATGGATTTAGGTTTTTCTGCATAAGGCTTTTTAGCCTTATTGGCTTTAGTTAGGAATGCTGTGCTTGAGCATCTTCCATTTCTTTTTCTAGCTTAGCGCTTTCATCAGCTCTGGGTTTTGTGAATCGCGCTAACGCTAAATAAAGTACCGGCGTGAGATAAAGGGTAAACACAACGGCAATTCCCAAGCCGCCAAAGACCACCCAACCTATAGCATTACGGGCTTCTGCGCCTGCTCCCGTTGACAATATAAGCGGCAGGCCACCGAGTATAGTCGAAACAAGTGTCATCATAATGGGGCGAAGTCGCACTTTACCCGCTTCAACAATGGCGTCATAAATATCAAAGCCCTTATCGCGCAATTGGTCAGCAAATTCTATTAAAAGAATGGCGTTTTTGGCCAAAAGACCAATTAACATCACCAACCCAATCTGAGAATAAATATTAATACTCGTACCCGTTAAAAATAATGCGTAGACCGCGGCAGCAATACCGAAAGGTACGGTGAGCATGACCACAACAGCGCTGTTAACGCTTTCAAACTGCGCTGCGAGTACTAATAACACAATAATAAAAGCCAGTACGTAAGTTAGCGCGACTTGTTTGGATGTTTCTTCAAAAGTTTGCGCTTCGCCTAAAAATACAAGGCCAATACCATCAGGTAGTGTATCGAGGGCAAGCGTGCGAATTTGTTGCACCACTTCACTAAGTGCCACGTCCTCTGGTAATTCCATTTCTACTTTTATTGCGCGGCGCTGCGCTTGACGCTCAAGCTCTGCTGCTACCCCTTCTTCAGTTATATAAGCCACACTAGAAAGCGGTACCAAATTACCGTCAGTACTTTTCACATAAAGGCTCGTAAGTTCTGACGGGTCAAGCGTGCTGCGATTATTGGTCTGCAACATAATAGGAATGGCTTGATCGCCTACGTTCAAGTCGGCAATGTCATCGCCGTTGACCGCAGCCCGGAGTGTGCTGGCAATATCGGTAAGCGGGACGCCGAGTTCTTCGGCGCGGCGTCTGTCGATGTTTACCCGCATTTGAGGCTGGGTAGGGTCGTAACTAATACGAGGCCTGCCAAGCTCAGGCAGGGTGTCTTCTAATTGCCGGGAAAAGCGCTGTGCAGCCTTAAATATATTCTCGTACGTGTCACCGGTAAGGGCGATTTCAAGACCTCCACCTTGCCCGCGAAGGTTAAGGCTGTTACCGCCAAATGCGTTGCCCGGCGCGCCAGGAATTTGCTGTAGTTTAGGGCGAATCTCGTTAACGACGTCTTGCAGCGACGTGTCTCGTTCATCCCAATGTTTGAGCGGTGCCGTGATAAAGACGATATTAGGATCCCATGATCCAACCACCGTATAAATCGAGTCGATGGTGCCGTTTTCTACATAAGGCAGCAGCAGCTCTTCCATTTTCTCTGCTTGTCTGTCCATAAAGTTAAGTCCTGCGCCGTCAGGCCCACGGGCAAATATGCGTATGGTGCCCCTGTCTTCGCTTGGCAATAGCTCATTATCGATGTTTTGCGCCAGAATGTAGGCACCGCCGCCGGCGGCTAAGCTCAATATGCCCACAACCCAGCCATATTTAAGCGCTTTGAGTAGCGACGCTTGGTAAACCCTTAAACACGCGTGGCCAAAACGGCCGAACGTTTTGCTAAATAGGCCGGTTTTACTGGTTTGTTTTACCTTCAAACGGGCCGTTAATGCAGGTACAAGAGACAACGCTACAAAAGAGGAGATAACCACTGCACCCGCTAATACGCCACCAAATTCTCTAAACAAACGCCCTGCGGTCGAAGGCAAAAACGCGATAGGAATAAATACAGAGGCAAGTACGGCTGTGGTGGCAACTACCGCAAAGAAGACTTCTCTAGTGCCTACTACGGCAGCAGCGCGCGCACCTAGCCCCATGCTTCTGCGGCGCTGAATGTTTTCAGAAACGACAATGGCATCGTCAACTATCATTCCGGTGGCAAGCACCAAAGCGAGCAAAGTGAGTATATTTATAGAAAAACCCATTCCCCAAATAATAGCTAGTGCACCGGCAAGCGATACGGGAATAGAAAGAGCAGGGACAATGGTGGCGCGCCATGAGCCAATAAATACAAGAAGGGTAACCACCACAAGAGCTATGGTCAGGCTAAGGGATACGACCACTTCTTTAACTGAATCTCGAATGAATTCAGCGTCGTCAGCGGTAACCACAATATTCATATCCGCAAAGCGTTTATCAAGGTCTTCGACCATTGCCAACACTTCATCTGATATTTCAATAGTATTTGAACTGGCCTGGCGTATTACGCCCACACCAATAACAGGCGTGCCGTCCAAACGGACTACGCTGGTGGTGTCCGCTGGGCCAAAGTAAACGCTGGCCACATCGTTAATACGAATATCACCGGTGACAACAATATTACCTACATCCTCAGCAGATACGGAGGTGGCATCGGCCCGCACAATTAAGGCTTGCTCGGCCGATTGAATACTACCTGCAGGAACATCAAATGGCGCAAGGGCGAGAGCATCGCCAATATCACTCATCGACAAACCAAAACTGGTTAAACGAAGAGGGTCAACAGATACACGTAAAACGCGCTCTCGGTCACCATTTAGGGTTACGTCGGCAACGCCTGGAATACTTAAAAACAAAGGCGCGACATCGGTATCAACACGTTCGGTTAGGGTCTCCATATCTAACGTATCGCTAGATATGGCCAAACTTACCACCGCTTGTGCGTCACTGTCAGCGCGAATAATCGCTACTTGTTCAACGTCTTCGGGAAGCTGGCGTTGAACACGGCTAACCGATTCGCGAACCTCGTTCGCCGCATCTTCTAAATTCACGCCAGGTCGAAATTCAACCCTTACTCGGGCAGAGTTTTCTTCACTTTGTGCGTATATGTTCTTAACACCGCTTACTCGCGCAACGGCACCTTCAAGGCGTCCGGTTACCTCGGCGTCGACGGTTTCCGGTGACGCGCCAGGAAATTGCGCAGTTACCGTTACTCGCGGGGTGTCTACATCAGGAAGTTCACGAACTTCTAGGCCACTAAGTGCGGCAAGCCCGGCGATAGCAATAAGCAAGTTAAGTACAACGATAAGAACCGGACGTCGTATCGACAGAGAGGGTAAATCACTTACCGAAGAAGATAGGTTTGAATCACTCACCTTGAGGCCCTCCGGCCAACTCGGTGGTAATTTCTTGCCCGGAACGTAAACGCTGAACACCTTCTGAAATTAGCGTGTCACCTTCTTCAATATCACCAGAAACTAAAATTGTTCCTCTTAGGCGTTGGTGAACGCTTACATCGACTTTTTTCGCTTTGCCATCTTCAGCTAACCAAATATAGGCTCCGGTTGCTCCCCACAATAATGCTGCTTCTGGAATGGCTGCAAATCGGTCGCCTTCAATACTTAAATTAACGCGGAAACTCATGCCCGGACGAAATTGATCCGATGAGTTGTCAAGCAGTGCTCGGGCGCGAAGGGTTCGGTCTGCTTCATTGATGCGAGAGTCTACTTGTGCAATTTCTGCTTTTACACGCTTCTCTTTGTCGCTCCATGGCTCAAGCGTAACATTCGGCGCACTAAGTAACACGGGTAAGGCGGCTTCGGGCGCCTTAAAGTTGATGAAAAGTTTACTTCTGTTGTCTAGCGTAGTGATAACGGTTTGCTCGTTAATTCGGTCGCCAACTTCAACCTCAGTAAGCCCGACTACGCCATCGAATGGCGCGATAATGTGTCTATCTTCTAAATCGGCTTGCGCTTCTTCAAGCGCAACTTCAGCAAGGTCACGTTGCGTGCGAGCAAGGTCAAGTTCGCTAACGGGCACTGCGCCTTGTTTATAGCTAGAAGCCAAGCGTTCTACCGTACGCTGTGCATCTTCTAAGGTAAGCTTGGCGCGTTTAAGCGCAGTTTGCTGGCGTCTGTCGTCAAGACGTACTAGCACTTTTCCTTTTTCTACTGATTGGCCAGGAACAAAGTTGATTTCAGTAACTTCGTCAGAAACGGCAGGGTAGAGCACGATAGAGCGTACCGCTTCTGCACTGCCCACCGCTTCAACTTTGCGCGTTTCGTTCATAAATTCAATGGGCTTGGTAACCACGAGCTTAGCTTGTCGGTCGCCCATAAACTGCGCGTTGGCAGTGGGTATCATCACTAAAAAAAGAGCACAAAGACGTGTCCATGTCTTCATTGCATCATAGACTGAATTTTTCATTTTAAACCCGTAGCGTTATTAAGGCCTGTCGAACGTTGTTATACATTTTTACAGCGGCCTCGTTTTATTGTTTTACCAAAGCGACCATTAATTAGGCGATTGGTTAACCTCGTTGTTTGTACCGTATAGCACCACAGGCGGTTCAGCTAAGCAATTGCAGTTCAGCGTATTCCCTGTACAAGGTATCGCTTTTCATAAGAGAAGCGTGATCGCCGCTGCCTACAACTTGGCCTTGGTCCATCACTAAAATGCGATCTGCGTGCTGTACCGTTGATAGTCGGTGAGCAATCACAATGCTCGTTTTCCCTACCATCAAACGGTCAATAGCTTGCTGAACCATACGTTCACTCATGGCATCTAGAGCGCTGGTGGCTTCATCAAGCAGTAGAATAGGGCGGTCAGCTAGAATGGCACGGGCGATGGCAATCCTCTGCTTCTGACCGCCAGAGAGTTTAACGCCTCTCTCACCTAGTTGCGTGTTATAGCGCTCATCTAGGTTATCGATAAACTCATGGGCAAAGGCTTTTTTGGCTGCGCTAATTACTGCCTCATCGCTAGCTTCTGGATTGCCGTAGCGAATGTTTTCTAGCACGGTATCTGCAAAGACCACGGGTTCTTGCGTGACCACCGCAATGTGTTGGCGCAGGTGCTCTACTGGCATTGTATCGATGGGCGAGCCATTAAATAAAATTTGCCCGGAGGTGGGGTCGTAAAAACGCATCAATAATTGAAACAGGGTAGTTTTACCCGCCCCGCTAGCGCCCACGAGGGCAAGTCGTTCCCCTTCACGAATATCAATGTTTAGGTTATCGAAAAGAGGTTTACTATTGGGGTAGGCAAAGCTGACATTTTCTAGCTGAATTCTAGGGGCCGCTTTTGATATGTCGATTTTAGTGGCGGCAGATTTCACCGGTATTCCGGCATGGGTATTAGCACTTTTAATCGCAGGTTCAGTGGTAAATAATTCGTACAAACGCTCACTGGCACCGACACCTCTTTGCACTTCACCAATTACTTCGCTAATGGTGGCTACACTACCCCCTGCCATCACGGCGTAGAAAAGAAAAGCGGAAAGTTCACCTACCGTCATTGTGCCGTCTAGTACTTGGCGCGCGCCCACCCACGCGATAAAGATAATGGCTGTCATGCTAATGCACATAATGCAGCCAATAAGCAAAGAGCGATAGTGAATACGCTTTTTAGCCACATCCATAGCAAGCTCTACTTTTTTAGAGAAGTGCAAGCGTTCTGCATTTTCGGCGGTATAGGCCTGTACGGTCATTATTTCGTGAAGACTTTCATCGATACGGGCGCCTAAATCAGCCACTTTATCTTGGCTTTCTTTCGCGTATCGGCGTACCTGTGGTGCCAATACCTTTATTGGTACTAAAACAGCTGGAACTGCGACAATCACGCAAAACGTTAGTAATGGACTTGAAAAGGTCATTAGTATTAAAGCGCCGACAAAGGTAACCACAGAACGTAAAGTCATAGATAGACTCATACCGACAACAGTCTGAATAATCGTAGTGTCACTGGTAAATCGAGAAATGACTTCTCCGGTTCTAAGCTCTGCAAAAAACGAAGGGGGGAGAGACAATAAATGTGAGTAAACTTGATTTCTAATATCAGCGCTTACTCGCTCGCCTAACCAGGTCATAAGGTAAAATCGAGCGTAAGTCGCCAGGCAGGCAACAATCGTAATAGCCAGTACCATTACAGTTGCTTTATTTAATGTATCTGCCGCGTTTTCAATAAAGCCACTGTCGATGGCATACTTTATTCCTTGTCCTAAAAGTAGCCACGCAATAGCCGCGGTGAAAAGAGCAATAACCGCCCCTACAACGCGTGACTTGTAGTGAAGTAAATGTGAGCCAATCCACTGTAATACTTGTTTTGTCGATACATCAGCTAGCGGTGTTGTCAAAATTACCTCGTTGTGCGCATTACTTCTTGATAGCGGTGTGTTTAGAACACCATTTAATATTGATGTTTGGATTATACGGCAAAGTAGGTACATTAGACGTCAGCAATGCGATTACAATGGCAGTATATACGCTGGGATGAAAATAGAGGGGGCTATTCATGTGTAGCGCTGAATATTGTGTAGCAATATTTGATTTATTTTACGTCGCGACACGCAGAGATAATTGTGATGAATAACATACGAACTTTATATTATATACACGACCCTATGTGCAGCTGGTGCTGGGCGTTTGTTCCCACTTGGGAAAAAATACAAGGCAGTCTGCCCAGCGATATTGAGGTTGTCTATCTACTTGGCGGGCTTGCACCAGACAGTGATTTGCCAATGGCTGAACAAATGAAGCTTACCATTGCGGGATACTGGCAAACCATTCAAGAGCGTGTGCCTGGAACACAATTCAACTACGATTTTTGGACAAAGTGTCAGCCTCGTCGCTCGACCTATCCTTCGTGTCGAGCAGTTATTGCAGCAAAAGCGCAGGCTAAAAATTGTGACGAAGCAAACGTATTGGAAAAGGCAATGGTGAGAGCAATTCAAGAAGGGTACTACCTGAATGCCAGAAACCCATCGGACTTTGATACCTTGGTAGCATTTGCTGAAGAAATAGGGCTTGATGTCGAGCGTTTCGAATTGGATCTCAACAGTGAAAGTACAATTGAGCAATTAAATGAAGAAATGCATATGGCTCGTAGTATAGGCGCCCAGGGCTTTCCCAGCTTAATACTCAAATCAAACAAACTTGCCAAGGCAGAAGAGACAAAATCACGAGCGCTTAAAAACGCTCAGTGGCAAAACATACCTTACGATTATAATGACGCAAGTGTAACCCTACGTCGTCTATAACCGTTATTGAAAAAAGCGCGTACTTTTAAACTGTGCCTTCCTTGCATTGTTCAAGGCGTAAATCTCCCACCGATTTTGGGTATTCAACACGGGTTGTAACGATTTCAGAAACAGGGACGCCAGAATCCGTTTCTTGGAGCCATACTTTCATATCGTGATGGTCACGAGATTGGTTGAGCGAGTAACGCTTGCCGCCTTCTAAGTTTACATTTAGCCTAACTATCGCCTCGCGAGTGGTACCATCAGGCAGGTCAGTGTTTACGACACTGGCTTGAACAAATAGAACATGCTCTCCCGGCTCAACATCCCGAAGAACTAACGCACCGTTAGGGCGTTGGTTAAAACACATCAACTTTACGTACTCTCGCTTATTGTCAAAGGCTTCTCCGCGGTTAGCGAAAAAGTCTATACGAGCTTCATTGGGTTGGACTTCTGCTTGTTGTGTGACCATATCTGTAGCGGATGAACACGCGAAAAGTGGAGCAATTGATGTAGCGAGTATGAGTGATGATAATTTCATTCGAATAATCCTTCTTCGTGATCCATTTACTGAAGCCTTTGATTAACAAATGCGCCAGAGAAAAACTAAAATCCAGTTAACTGCCATCCTTTAAACTGCATATGGCTTAAGTTTTTTTATCCACACTAAATCCTAGTGCTACGTTAACAATACACCACCAGATGATATTTTAAAGAAATTTGCGAAAGATCGTGCATGTGTATTTGCGTTCTTAGGCTATCACCTACTTACGGGAGCGATATTGAACCAAACAAAGGATAAATCGGGTTTTTACTTGCATTGAGTGGTGATATCCGTATAATTCGGCGGCCTTCTAATTGGTGTCTAATTTTTAGACGTTGGTTGAAGGCTTAAGTTAACGGTAACGCTACAACGAGTTTGAGGCATTTATGGTTACTATTCGTTTACAGCGTGGTGGCGCGAAAAAGCGTCCATTTTATCAACTAGTGGTTGCTGATAGCAGCCGTGCAAGAAACGGTCGTTTCATTGAAAACATCGGTTTCTTCAACCCAACTGCACAAGGTCAAGCGGAGCGTCTTCGCGTAGACCTAGAGCGTGTTGATTACTGGGTTGGCGTAGGCGCGAGCTTATCAGATCGCGTATCTAGCTTGGTAAAAGAAGCGAAAAAATCTGCAGCGTAAGCTGTTATTAACTGGTGGTATAGATGAGTCTAGCGTCTGACAAAGTGATTGTTGGCAAAATTGGCGCACCGTACGGTGTTAAAGGTTGGGTCAAAATCAACAGCTATACAGAAACGCCAGAAGGTATTTTTGAGTATGCGCCATGGTTTATTGGCGAAGAAAAAGAATACCAAATTGACCAATGGCGACCGCACGGTAAAAGCCTCGTTGCAAAAATTGTGGGCGTTGATAGTCGAGACGATGCAGAGCGCATCAAAAACTTGGATATCAACATAAACGCTTCACAGCTGCCTGATTTAGGTGACGAAGGGGTTTATTGGCGTGAGCTCACCGGCATGAAAGTGGTAACAACGCAAGGTTACGACTTAGGTGTGGTGAAAGAGGTGTTTAATACAGGTGCTAACGACGTGATTCACGTTAAAGCGAAGGTAGGCGATGCCTTTGGTCAAAAAGAAAGACTTTTACCTTTTGTGTTCGACGAAGTCGTACAAGAGGTGGATAAGAAAGCGAAGGTCATTAAAGTTGACTGGGACCCGGGGTTTTAAGTGACACCGGAAAAGTGGTTCGGCGTTGTTAGCCTGTTTCCAGATATGTTTGCCCCATTCACTCAGCAGGGTGTAATAGGGCGAGCTGTGAAGTCTGGAACCGTAATGGTTGACACGTTTAACCCCCGTGACTTTACTCATGACCGCCATCGCACAGTTGACGACCGCCCCTACGGAGGCGGCCCCGGCATGTTGATGATGGTAAAACCGCTTACCGACGCAATACAGGCTGCCAAGAAAGTTGGCGGCGAAAACAGTAAGGTGATCTACTTATCACCCCAAGGGAAACCCCTTGATCAGGCTGGCGTTCAGCGCCTAGCCAGTATCGACCGCACAATTTTAATTTGTGGTCGATATGAAGGTATCGACGAGCGAGTAATCGAAAGCCATGTAGATGAAGAAGTCTCTATTGGTGATTACGTGCTAAGCGGCGGTGAATTACCTGCAATGGTTCTTATGGACGCAGTTGCACGGTTAGTTCCTGGCGTGTTGGGGCATAAAGCTTCAGCGGTTGAAGATTCTTTCACTGACGGTCTTTTGGATTGTCCGCACTATACGCGGCCCGAAATACTCGATGGTCAAAAGGTGCCTGAGGTGTTGTTAAGTGGTGATCATGAAAAAATTAGGCAGTGGCGATTGATGCAATCTTTAGGTAGAACCTTGCAGCGTCGCCCTGATTTGTTAAATCACCTAGCTCTGACTGAGGAGCAACAACGTTTGCTTGATCAATATCAAGCACTGTTGCGGCAAGATGACAGTTAACTAGGACGAGAGGATATGATGAGCAAAGTCAGTCAAGATATCATCAAAAAAATCGAAGAAGCACAGCTAAAAACTGATGTTCCTGCGTTTGGTCCAGGTGACACAGTAGTTGTAAAAGTTCGCGTTACCGAAGGTGACAAAGAGCGTCTTCAGGCTTATGAAGGTGTTGTTATCGCTAAGCGTAACCGTGGTCTGCACTCGTCTTTTACCGTGCGTAAAATTTCTAGCGGCGAAGGCGTTGAGCGTGTGTTCCAAACACACAGCCCGGCAGTTTCTTCAATTGAAGTTAAACGTCGCGGTGCGGTTCGTCGTGCTAAGCTTTACTATCTACGTGAGCGTTCAGGTAAATCTGCACGTATCAAAGAGAAGCTTAACTAAGATTACTAATCCTTGCGTTATTGTTAACTTCGAAAAAACCCGCTTCAAGCGGGTTTTTTTGTGCTTAAAATCCGATCTTTTTTCTGTTTTATCTATTACCTACATTAAGGTTTTTTAATAGAGAGCAGAATGACTTCCGAATATTTTATCGTGCTAGGCATTATCGGTGTTGCCTTCTTCGCTATATCAGGCGCACTGTTGGGACACGAAAAGAATATTAATGGTTTCGGTATAGTGGTTGTTGGCGTAATGACGGCGCTCGGCGGCGGAACCTTAAGGGACCTATTGTTAGGTAAACCTATTTTCTGGGTAGAGAGTTCTGAATACCTTTTAGCAACCTACAGCGCAATATTTGTTACCGTATTATTCATACGCTACTTCCCATCACCTTCAAATTTTTATTTCATCTTGATTGATACAGTAGGGCTTGCCATATTCAATGTGATAGGCATAGAAAAGGCATTGATTAGCGGAACAGGAATGATTGTCGCATTAACCATGGGAATGACGACTGGCATCTTTGGTGGTTTGATGAGGGACGTTGTCTGCCGAGAGGTTCCCTATGTTATGCGTGGTGATGTTTATGCCAGCGCTTGCTTCGCCGGCGGCCTTACTTATGCTGCGCTATTTGCGCTCGATATACCTTACATATGGTGTATTTTAGGCTCTATTGGCGTTACGGTGCTATTGCGGATTGCATCACTTCACTGGGGCATCAATGTTGACCTGTTCAGAAAGCGAACGCCTAGACAACAGAAAAAAGAGAGTAGCACTGAATAGCCACTAGTGTCAGTGTTATACAAAGCTGTGTAAAACGCTCGTATTACACAGCTTGCATGAGAAAAACGTTATTTAAACCATAAGGGTGAGCGCTTCAATCATGGGTTTATTCTCTATATTAATGGTGTGGATAATATGCTTATGCAGTCGCTTTTTATGCTCGGCAAAAATACTACGCTTTTTGTCGAAGGTTTTTGCATAGTTTACTGCGCCTTCTATCAAAGACGCCTGTGAGTCATATGCTTTTTCTACAACATGGTCGTCTTCTAACTCTTTACCAGAAACACGTCTGCCAGATAACTTCATTTCGTTAAAGCGGTAGTAAGGCATTGCCTTTTTGACAAACTCAATCATGCCCGGAAGAAAAGGAATAGATAGGTCAACTTCGGGAAAACAGAAGAAACCTTTATCTGCGCGCATAAACCGGAAATCACATGCGCACGCCAATATAGCACCATTGCCAAAAGCGTGACCGTTAATTGCCGCTATCACAGGAAGTGGGTAAAGCAGGAGTGTTTTAAACACGTCGTCCATGTCATACATGAACTGCTTGATCTCTTCAGTACGAGCAGCTTTCATCGCCGGCATCAGCCAGTCAGTATCAATGCCTAAGCTAAAACATTTTTCGTCGTTTGACGTGATCACCAGTGCTTTGCAATCTTCATTGCTTTTGATGGTATCTAATGCAGACAGCATCTCTTTGGCAAAAAGCGGGTTGTGGCGGTTTTCACCATTGTTCATGGTTAACGTGGCAACGTGGTCTGTGTAGGTGATAACTAAATTATGCATTGTTTTCTCGTAATTATTGCGTTGTTGCAATAATACAAAATCCTTAAGAGGAATGAGAAATTTAGCTTATTTATGTTGGTTAATTATTCTAGCAGCTCTTAAATGACCGAATCCTAACTGCCGGTCATTATTTAATCGAATGCTATCGATGCTTGCCAATAAGTCACGCTGTTTTGCTACGAATCTAGCTTAGAATAAAGTATTATTCGTTATTGCTTGCGCTGTTACGCTTAAGTTGTTAAAAAGTCAATGACGTTAAAGAAATATAGAAAAAGCTGGTTGTACAATAAAGTTTACATGCCGATTGCACACTCTTTTAGCGTTTTAGTTTTCCGTTTTTTATTTGAAGTTAAGAGAGTAAGAGAGCTCCCATGATCAAGGACACCGTAAATAATGTTCACGTAAGTACAGAAGATGTACTTATTACCCCAGAAGCGTTAAGCGCTGAACTGCCTGTTTCAGACAAAGCGCTTGCCGCCATTTCTGACTCTAGAAAAATCGTTTCAGATATTATTCATCGCCGCGACCATAGAATGCTAGTTGTGTGTGGTCCATGCTCCATTCACGATGTAGAAGCTGCGAAAGAATACGCGCTTAAGCTGAAAGAACTTCACGAGTCATGCAAAGATACACTCTTTATTGTAATGCGCGTTTATTTTGAAAAACCGCGCACTACTATAGGTTGGAAAGGCCTAATAAACGACCCCCACATCGACGGCACGTTTGATATTGAAACGGGCTTACGTAAAGCAAGAGAACTACTGATTTGGCTAGCAGAGCTAGAGCTGCCTGTTGCAACCGAGGCGCTAGACCCAATTAGCCCACAGTATCTGGCAGAGTTATTTAGCTGGGCGGCTATCGGAGCGCGTACATCTGAATCTCAAACTCACCGTGAAATGGCAAGTGGTCTTTCTATGCCAGTGGGTTTCAAAAATGGTACAGATGGAAGTTTAGATATTGCGATTAATGCCCTTAAATCGGCCGCATCTGGCCATCGCTTTATGGGTATTAATAAGCAAGGTCAGGTAAGCATTATTGGGACCAGCGGTAACCCAGACGGCCATATTATCCTTCGTGGTGGTAAGCAGCCTAACTATGACTCTGTGTGCGTGTCTGAGTGCGAAATTGAACTACAAGACGCGGGCCTAACCGCGGGCTTGGTTGTTGATTGCAGCCATGCTAACTCGTCTAAAGATTATCGCCGTCAGCCGTTAGTTGCGCAAAACGTGGTGAACCAAATTCTTGAAGGCAATCAGTCTATCATTGGCGTTATGCTAGAAAGCCACTTGAAGCCTGGTAATCAAAAAGCAGAAGGCAAAAAGCCTGAAGAACTAGAATACGGGGTTTCGATTACAGATGGTTGTATCGACTGGCAAACCACAGAAAACTTAATTACTCAAACCAGAGATAAATTAATAACTGTGCTACCCTTACGTCAAAATAAGCGCACGGTGGCTTAAGCCTATTAGCCTACGTGCCGTTTGATTCAAGGACAAGACACAATGGCCGAATTTTCGCAGCAGTTAAAAAAGCTTGATACGCTGCGTGAAGGTATCGACGAGCTGGACTCTCAGCTCGTCGAGTTACTCGCAAAACGCAATCAAATAACCACTCAAGTCGGGCAAATAAAAGCCGAAGCTGGTATGCCTGTTTACGTACCAGAGCGTGAAAAGGCGCTTATCGCCTCACGCCGTGCGCAGGCCGAAGCATTGGGTGTATCGCCTGACTTAACCGAAGACCTGTTACGTCGCGTAATGCGAGAGTCTTACCATACTCAAAATAACAATTATCGCTGCGTTAAACCTGATGTGGATAACGTGGTTGTGATCGGCGGGGCAGGTGCCCTTGGCCGAGTATTTGTGAGTTTGTTTGAACGCAGTAATTACCAGGTTTCAATTGTTGAAAAAGAGGACTGGGAGAGCGGAAAAGCGACAGCGCGGCTAAGCATTGCATCTTTAGTTGTTGTGGCCGTACCCATCAACTTGACCGAAGCCGTTATCGAAAAGCTCACCATGCTGCCGGACGATTGCATACTAGCGGATATTACCAGTATCAAAGCAAAGCCGTTAGAGGCGATGCTTACTGTGCACAAAGGCCCAGTGGTGGGGTTACACCCTATGTTCGGCCCAGACGCCCCAGGTATGATCAAGCAGGTTGTTGTGGTGTGTGAGGGACGAAGCCGCGACAAATATGCTTGGTTAATCGAGCAAATGCGCATTTGGGGAGCGACCATACATGACTCTACTGCGCAAGAGCACGACCAGGCTATGGCCTATATACAGGTTATGCGCCACTTTAACACCTTTGTGTATGGGCAACATTTAAAAGGTGAAGATCCTAACTTGGAATCGTTGACCATGTTTAGCTCACCAATCTATCGGCTAGAGCTTGCAATGGTGGGTCGGTTATTTGCTCAGTCACCTCAGCTCTACGCAGATATTATCTTTAATAATCCCGACAACTTTGCCCTTCTTAGACGTTTTTATGAGCGATTTGGCCTTGCGTTGTCGTTGCTTGAAAGCGGAGATAAAAAAGGGTTTGTAGAGCAGTTTATGAAGGTGGGGGCATGGTTTGGTGACTACGCGAAAAAATGCCTGGTAGACAGCAAACAAATGTTGTTAAAAGCGGATGATGGCCAACTATTACGGGATAAATAAATATTCGGTAAGTGACATAGGTAAAACGAAAGGCGAGCTTAAAGCTCGCCTTTTTGTACTAGTCAGCTAATGCACTTGCCGCAGCTACTTTAGTCGGGCTAATTTCTTCACTTGGGTAGCATCCAAGTACTTTGATGTAGCGCGTTATGCCACGTAGTGAGTCTAGCGCATTTTGAACGGGGCCGTCCTCTACGTTGCCCTCAACATCAATATAAAACATTTCTTCCCATGGGTTACCCGGAATAGGGCGTGACTCTAGCTTAGTCATGTTAATACTGTTTTCTCTTAGCACTAGCAGTGCTTCAACCAGCGCCCCAGGTTTTTGAATGGTCGACATCACAAGGGTGGTCTTGGCCGGCACTTGAAGTGGCACCACAACAGGGTTGCGCGCAACGACAATAAAGCGACTGTGGTTTTCTTTTTGATTAGCTAAATTACTCTTAATTGCCATCAAGCCATATAAGTTACCGCCAGCTTCACTGCCTATTGCTGCCACATCGTCTCGTTTGAGCTCGCTCACGGTCAACATGGCAGATGACGTGCTGTCCATGGTTTTTACTTCTACATTGCCTAGCTCCGCAAGGAAATGGCTGCACTGAGTAAAAACTTGAGGGTGGGCGTACAGCGTTTTAATTTTATCTATGCTGGTATCACTTCCCACTAAAAGAGTATGACGGATGGGGTGAGTGAGCTCGCCAATAATACTTAATTGGGTGTGCTGAAGCTGGTCGTATACTTCGTTGATACTGCCAGAAGTCGTATTTTCAATTGGTAGTACCGCATAGTCAGCTTCTGTGCTTTCCACTTTATGAATGATTTCGGCGAAACTCTGACAGCCAATTTCTAACAGCTCGCCAGGGCGACGTGAGAAGTACTTCTGTGTTGCAAGGTAAGAGTACGAGCCTTTGTCACCCAAAAACGCCACACGGTTTAACGGAAGCGTGCTACCAGGATTTGCGCGTTCAGCAAGCATTGCCTGTTGGTTTAACACCGAGTCTTCAATAATGACATGGAAAATTTGAGTCACGTAATGGGGGTCTAGTCCAATATCTTGTCCTTCTTTTATCAGTCGTACTAAGAGCTGCTCTTCGCGCTTTTGATCTCTCACAGGAATGTGATGTCTAATTTTTGTCTCAGCGACTTCATTAGTTAGCTTTCTGCGTTCTGAAAGTAAGGTAAGTAACTCACTGTCTAGTGCGGTAATTCGCTCTCTAACAGTATCTAGTGCATTGTCTGACATATCATTCCCGTGCGTATCTTGTAAGAAAATTCTGCTAAAAAAAAACCTCCCGGGTGGGAGGTTTTCATGCATGTAGCTGCGCCTCCCTAAAAAAAGGATGTAAACGCAAAAAAGAAAATGGCTACGTGCTTTATATTCTGTTTCATGCCTTTGAATGTATGTTGAACACCTGTTGGTGTCAACCCATTTTTACAATAAGTGTTATTGTTTTTGCTATGGTGCACTTGAAAAAGTGATAAAAATAAGTTCGCCGTAGCTTTGATGAGAATAATCTTCTACGGCGAACGTTTAAGGGGTGTATGAGGAAGTCATTAATTCCCGAGTAGTGCAGATAGCATTTGTCTTACTTCATTTGGCTCAAATGGCTTGTCACATAGTGCATTAACACCGGTCTGCTGGATATTTGCCATATGCGCACTATCAGCTGCCTCTGAGGTCACCATAATAATAGGGATATGGGTGGTTTCGGGGTTAAAGCGTATAAACTCAGACAGCTCGCGGCCGTCCATTTCGGGCATGTTGTAATCGGTAACTACTAAGTCAAAAGGCTCGTCTTTAATGAGCGTAAGTGCAGCGGCACCATTTTCAGCTTCTCGAATACGCTTTAGCCCCATGCCTTCAAGAACTCGACGTATATGATTTCTTGCCAACTTACTGTCATCAACAAGCAATACGCGGACGTCGTGCACGTCGAATAAATCTAGCTCAAGTTCGTCGTGATTAATTAAATCTAAGCTTGCATTAAGCGCGCGAGACAGATGGAGAGGTTCGAAGGGTTTAGGTAGAATGGCCGCAACCCCCGCCTGTTTAAACTCTTCTAATTTGCTGAGTCTATTTTCACTGGACACAAGCATGAAAGGAATACTTTTAAACGCTTCATTTTCTTTTATGAATTTTAGCAGTTCTAAAGCGGTTCCATCCTCGTAGTACATCGCGCTCACGATAAGGTCGGCGCCGTGCGCTTTTACAGCCGAACGGGCCTCTGAAAGGGTACTGACAGGGTCAATTTCCTTAACGTTTTCTTTTAATAGCAACGTAGTAATGATTTTGCGTTGCGTATCAGATGGTTCAACCAAAATAATATGTAAATCAGAAATTGACAGCTTTTCCATTTCAGACTCTTTTTGTTATATGTTTATGAAAAAGGGAGCTTGTGCGCTGGTGCGTTTAGTTAACCACCAGCAAGCTTAACTTTGTAACCTTTGTCGGTAAGCAGTGCTCTAAGCTTTTCTCTGTCATCGGTTTGTACCTCGATAACACCGTCTTTAACTGCACCGCCGCACCCACATTTCTTTTTAAGTTCTGAGCCTAGTTTCTTTAGATCGTCAGAAGGCAGGTCTAAACCTTTAATTAGAGACACGCCTTTACCCTTTCGACCTTTGGTTTCTCTGTGAATGCGAACAATACCATCCGAAGAAACCGAGCGCTCATCTGCTTTTTGCTCAGGCTTTATTTTGCCACTCTCTGTACTGTAAACCAAAAGAGCGTCTTGCCAATCTTGCATAAATACCTCAATACGTTTTGTCTTTCCATCTTAATGACCTTATCTAAAACATAATTATACGAAAGTTTTAGATTTCACTGATGGCGATGTAGAAAAGTTCAACTAAGATAAGAATAGCAAAGATAAAAGCATCTGATGAAGCATTTCTGCGCACAACGTTAGGGAACGCATATGGAAATAAGGTCGAGCTATCAAAATCAGGGACAAACCTTGATTATTGATGTGGGAACAAAATTTGATTTCAGTAAAGTAGAAGACTTCAGAAACGCCTACGATAAAATTGACGATGATGTTTCACACATTGCAGTTGATTTATCGCAAACCGAATATATGGACAGTTCTGCATTGGGCATGCTGCTTAATATGCAAAAATCGTTGGCCAACAAGGAATTGTCGTACAGTATCGAAAACGCCCGTCCTCAGGTTGCGAAAATTTTAAAAATATCTCGTTTCGATAAGAAATTTGACATCAAGTAACGGCGAAGTGACGGCTGTGAAAATCCTTATTGTTGATGACGAAGCCATCAATCGTACATTATTGACCAATATGCTTTACAGCGCTGGTTATAAGCACTGTATTGAAGCGGTAAATGGTGAAGAGGCGATACAGCATTTTATCGAAGAGCAGCCTGACTTAATTTTGCTTGATGTGGTTATGCCGGGTCTTTCAGGCTTTGACGTTGCCGTGCAAATCCGCCAACTTGCAAAAGGTCCTTACTTACCTATTCTTTTTATTACCGCTTTAGAAGATAACGAAAGTTTAGTTCGCTGTCTTGAAGTTGGCGGAAATGACTTTGCGACTAAACCCTTCGACCGTCACATTTTAACTGCCAAGATTAGAGCGCACTTAAAAATACGGGCGTTAAGTGAGCACGTAGAGCAGCAAAACCAGAGGCTTAGGTTGTTTAATCAGCGGGTTGCCCGAGAGCACGCTATCGTTGAGCACATTTTTAGCCATGCCATCGTAAATAGGCCAGAGGTGCTGTCGCATTTTGACTGCTTTTTAAAACCAGCTGAAACGTTCAATGGCGATTTGTTTCTTTGTGAAGCTAGCCCAAGTGGAGGGGTGTACTTTGTAGTTGGAGATTTTACAGGCCACGGTCTTGCCTCGGCTATAGGCGCGTTACCGATAACACAAGCTTTTCAGGAACTCAGTCACCAAGGGGTATCCATTGCTGAAATAATCTGTGAGTTAAATCGCATCCTCATTACGTTTCTTCCAAGTGACATGTTTATGGCAGCGGTAGTAGGCGAGATCAACGCTGAAGGCAATCGCGTGAACCTTTGGCAAGGCGGTATGCCAGCTGTCATTATTCCCGCAAAAACAGATATGTCCTTGAGAACCATAACATCAAGACACATGGCGTTAGGTATAGTTGACGAACACGAACTCAATACCGATTGCGACGCCATTCGTTTAGGGCCAAACGAACAACTCATAATATGTAGTGATGGTTTGATTGAAATTGCCAATAATAAAGGTGAGATGCTGCTTGAAGAAGGGTTGATTGATATCATTAAAGATCAAATGCAGACCCATGAAAAAATTGAAGCCGACTCCCTTTTTCGTAGAGCGAAAGCACATTGTGGTGCAGCGTCATTCCACGACGATGTCACCTTAGTCGTATTTACTGCCAAACCTATCAATATTCCTGTTTCACAGAAATTCGATGACGGGCTACCGTCCGTTCACGAAATTGCCCTAGATGCGAAGCATTTAAAGCAACCAGATATTTTACAGCGAGTGTTGCAATTGGCAGGTCAGTGTGAGGGCATACAAAGTATTCGTTCAATAGTTTATACCGTATTGTCTGAGCTTTTTAATAATGCCCTTGAACACGGTATCTTAAAACTAGACTCTAAACTTAAAGCTGATAGCTCTGGTTTTCAACAATACTACGAAAATCGCGAGGCCTCTTTGCAGGTACTAAATCAAGGGCGAATAAATATTCGGGTTGAATCTGTACCATTAGACGGCAAAGTCCTTATCTCAGTAGAGGATAGCGGTGATGGGTTTGAGTGGGGCGGGGGGCGCAAGTTCTCTACTGATTGGAATACTCAGGAAGAAAGTTACGGGCGTGGCTTGCCGCTGATACATGCATTGTGTGAACGAATATGGTTTGAAAAAGGAGGCAGTAAAGTCGTTTGTCTTATCGACACGCAAAGTTAGGTCATCGCCATGCAACCTATTACACAGGCTAAAAGTGCCTAAACTATCCAACCTATTAAGCAATTAATCGAATTTCTCTTTTTCTTAGTAAAAATAATAGAAATACTCGTATCTGCGTACACCAACGCGCACAACGGCCGCCACCCAAACTCTGAGGATTTATGCTGAAATCATTCCTTAAACTTTTTGAAGACTCTCATAAACAGAACGAACCTGCCTACACTGTGGAATTAGCGACTGCAGCTTTGCTCAGTGAAATCGTTAATGCTGATAATCAAGTTACTGAGACTGAACGGGAAGAATACGAGAAGCAGCTAAGAAAACACGTTAACGTTGATGACGATGCGATGGCGCTGCTTCTTAAAAGAGGCCAAGAAACCGCAGATGATGCCGTAGACCTTGTACATTTTACGCAAGTGCTGAACAAGCATTGCAATGCTGATGAAAGAGTGCGTGTTGTAAAAAGCTTATGGTCAATCGCTTATGCTGATGAATCCCTCGCCCCGCTTGAAGAAAGCACAATCAGGCAAATTGCTGATTTATTATACGTCCCTCACAGTCAGTACATTAAAACGAAGCTGGAAGTTGTTGAAAATACTCAGTAACACTAGGGTTTTAACGAGCGCGCTGTAAGTATTTAAAAATCCGTTTTATTTTCTTATCTCGTGCCGTACTATTGAGCGCATAATAATAACGAGAGCGATACTGCGTCATGGTACTTTTTACCTATTGCATGTCGCCAGCTTGGCAAAAGCGAAGTAGTTCAGCAAGGCACAAACGTGTTTAAAACCTTAAAAATTTCTGTCGGGTTAGTCATATCCGTTTCTATGGCTATTTTGGCAACATCGATAGCTATCGTAAATAAGTTGGATCACAGTGAATCGGTGATGACTGTTGTAGCGGATAATACGGCCGCGCTAAGTAACTCACTTGCGTTACAGCTTTCGATTTTAATGCAAAAAGATCCAGGTAATAATGCGTTACTTTCTTCTGTATTCCAACCGGTTAAAGAACATCCACATCTTCTTAGTGCAACCCTTTACGATAATGATTATAGGGTTATCTCGACAATACAAGCCAAGCGATTATTAGAAATTGACGATGCGTCAGTACCTACCTCTCCAGAGAACATACCTTTTGGTATTGCACAGTATGAAGACGTGATCACTGCACATCAAATCATTGGCAGTAGCCTTTATCCAATGGGGCACCTGGTTATTTACGTTGATACCAATGAAGTTAAGGCTTCAAACTCAACTCACCAACTTATTAAGCAAGTGCCATTTATTTTAGCATTCTGGCTATTGTGTACGGGAACATGTTTTTTTATTTTCTACCGTCTTCTCTCACCTTTAGCATCGTTGGGGGAATTTACCCAAGAGGTTTATGAATCAAAAGATTACGCGCTTAGAAACTCGATAGAGTCTTCTAACGAAGTCGGTCAGCTTGCCCGTAACATCAATAGCTTGCTGGATGCAATTGAAGTAGAGCTGCTGGTTAACTTTGAACAAAAGCAAACCTTGGTGGACCAGCAAGAGACCATGTCGAGGCTGGCTAATTTTGATAGCTTAACCGGATTGCCTAACCGACAGTTCGTACTTGATAACTTGCGTTTAGAGTTAGCAAGAGCGAAAAGAAATGACGAAGACTTATTGCTTCTATTTTTTGATTTAGATGGCTTTAAGGGTATCAATGACTCGTTAGGTCATGAAACTGGCGACCTAATTCTTATCGAAGTGGCAGATAGGGTACAGTGTTTATTGCGTGATGGCGACCTGTTTGCTCGTTTAGGGGGCGATGAGTTTTTAGTGCTTCCTGATAGAGATGCTTCCACCGAACAAGCGCAACGTCTGGCTACCCGATTAATCACCGCTTTTGATGAGCCTTTTGAGCTTCGTGGGCTGTCATTGACCGTAGGTTTGAGCGTGGGTATAGCGACAGCGTCAGATGCAGGCTATGACCTAAGTGAGCTTATGAGCAATGCAGATTTGGCCATGTACCGGTCGAAGGCCAGGGGAAGAGGCAGTTACACGTTGTTTACGCCAGATATGGTCGAGTCTCATAAGCGTAAGCTTCATTTGGCAAACGGCATTGAACAAGGACTCTTAAACGATGAGTTTGTTGTTTACTACCAAGTTAAAGTGAGTAATGAAGGTGAGGTAGTTGGCGTTGAAGCATTAATCCGTTGGGAACACCCCGAGTTTGGGCTGGTTATGCCCAATGAGTTTATACCCATTGCAGAGCAAGGGGGCAAAATAACGGCCTTAACCCGCTGGATCATCAAGCAAGTTTGTATTGATATGCCAGATTTAAAGCAATGGGCTTTAACACCATTCAGAGTGTCGATTAACTTATCGGGGCACGACCTGAGGAGTAATCAACTTTTTGACTATATCTACAATACTTTCAATTTATATGACATAAATCCAGAAAACGTTGAGTTTGAGGTTACCGAAAGCGCTTATCTTGAAAATTTTGCTTTATCCAATAAGTTTTTCAGACGAATAGCGAATATGGGGTGTGCTATCGCCCTAGATGACTTTGGCACAGGGTATTCGTCGTTAAGCTACCTCACTCAAATTAATATCGATACATTGAAAGTAGACCGGCAATTTGTTACGGAACTTCAAACTTCCGAGCGCAGCCGACTGGTTACCGGCGCAATTATCGATCTTGCAAAGCGCCTTTCTCTTTCTGTTTGTGCTGAAGGTATAGAAAACCATGAACAGTGGGATTACCTCAGAGAACACGGGTGTGACAATGTTCAAGGCTTCCTGTTTAGCAAGCCTATCCCTCTTTCTGTGCTCGTGCGTTCTCCCTGCCGTTACGATGCCTCCGCAATGGCCTAGCACCGCCTACTGTGAACCTTTAACAGCTATTGTTATGGTTTCACAGTGGTGTTTCTTTATTGCAACACAATTTCTTTGTTCCTTTCATTGTGAATATCTAATTTCACAAAAATCATTGATTTATAATGTTTTTTAACTGTTGGTCTGAAAATGGCATAATAAAATTCAATGCAATTATGATAGTGGTTAATTGAAGACTAGTGATAGTATCTAGCAGCCTTTTTCTATCTTCTTATTGTTAATGATTTGAAGCTAGTTAAGAGCGAAAGAGAAGGATTTTATAAGCATTTTGCGGAGGATTCATGATGAAACGTCTCGAAAAAGTTTTCATAGCACTTTGTGCTGTAGCTGCAGTACAAGCCATATCCGTAGCGGATGCGCACGCAAACCCCGCGCGCACGTTATTGCAGCAGTTAGACACAAACAAAGACGGTCTTATTTCTCTGAAAGAGTCAGTGCGCCATACTGGGCTGTTGCGTAATTTTGGGTTAATAGACGATAACGAAGATGGCAAGCTTTCTGAAGCCGAGTTGGTGAAAAGTGAGTTAACGCCGGGTAATAAAAAGCTCACAGCAAGTGAGTAGATAAAACACGACAAACTAATGAGGGTAAGGTTCTGATAAACAAGGTTTCGTTGAGCGAGCGCTTAGTACAGCTGGGCTCGCTGAGGCAGTTAACGCTAGGTAGTTTTTTACTTGCCCTCATTCCCCTTATTGCCTTACTTTGGCAAAGTCAAAGCGACTTGGCTAAAGTAGGCAAAATGACAACATTAGAAACCCGTTTTGTGGTAGATGTTGTTAGCGATATGCAGCGCCTTGATAATGCCGTTGTTGACGTTGAAAGAAGCGTTCGCCAATTTGCCGTTTTGAGAAACGAACAAGTAGCATCTCTTTCCGACAATGCTATAGAGCAATTTGCCGTAGCCGCAGATAATCTTTGTCAGGCGTTGTCGATACCCACGACCTGCTCTCGACTTTCTGAGCAGCTATCCCAATTAGCTGAATACCGAACTATTGAAGATCAACTGCTGTTGAATGCCTATTTAGCGTCAGTTGGCGACAGCGTCGAACTACTACGTGACGATGTTGAAGCGACAATTAACGAACGGGTTAAGCTTCAACAAGACGACCTAAACGCAATGCAAGCTAAGCAAGCGTGGTCTACCGCCATGCTGGTCAGCGTATCGTTGCTTCTTATACTGTTAGGTAGTCAACTTATTGTTAACCCCGTTAATAATCTCAAAAAAATTATAAGGATAATGGCGCGAAGTGATGGCCAGTTACCGCCGTTGTCGCGTCAGGCACCTAGAGAGTTGATTGATGTCGAAAAAGACTTACATTGGCTTTATGACAGACTTCAGCAGCTTGAACACATAAGAACAGCACTGTTGCGGCACGCCGCCCACGAATTAAAAACCCCTTTAGCAAGTATAAAAGAAGGGTGCAGCTTACTTTCTGAAAATGTTGTAGGCGAGCTGAACAAAGGGCAGCGAGAGGTTCTCTCGCTACTTACAGCAAGCACCCAACGCTTAAACACGCTTGTTGAAAAGCTACTCGACTATAACCTTCTGTTACAGCAAGCGCAGCCTAAAATGGTAGTAAGCGATGCCAACAAGCTAGTTTCGGCATGTTTAGAAGACTATGCATTGGCTATTCAAGATAGAGAGGTTGATGTGAATATTACCTCACCCGAGGTTAAAATAGACGAGGAATTATTTAGAAGAGTTCTTGATAACTTGGTGTCTAATGCTGTTGCACATGGTGCAGTGGGTAGACCTATAAACATACATCTTTATAACGAAAATGATAATCTTGTACTAGACGTGGCTAATCGCGGTAAACGCATTGCTCCAGAGTCAGTACACACCTTATTTGAACCTTTCATTCGAGGAACGGAACCGAGAAACGATAATGTTATTGGGACTGGGTTAGGTTTATCTATTGTTGCCGATTGCGCTCGACTAATGCATGGTGATGTACGCGTGGTAGATGTAGACTATGCCGATGTTTGCTTTAGAGTGACCATTCCGCAGCAGGAAAAGTAAAAATGAGAATAAGTGGTTTAATTGTCGCCTTACTGGTACTGACAGGATGTCAGAGTTTAACCAGAAATAACGACAACACCAATGAGGCCGAAAAGGTCTCGCCGGTAGCAAAAGTAGAGCGCGGTTTTTGTTTGTTTGATGAACCGCCACAAACCTTTGAACACAATTGCGATGCAACCTATTGGTTAAACAAATGGATAGACGCAGCGAACCAACCTTGGCTTAAGCGCAAGCATACGTTGAAGTCACTCAGTGATTCGGCATATGACACTTTGCACGCTTATATTCTGACGCTACCGAACGACACGCCGTATCAAGACAGGCTAAGGGCTCAACTAGCGGTGAATAACATTGCGGGTGGGTTTACGCCGGCTGCACAAGAGTTAATTAATGTTGTTGCGGGGGCACAGAATAACCAAGTCATGCAGCTCGAATCAGCAATGGTAGTATTAGAGCAAGAAAATACATCTCGTGGCGAGCAGCTAGAAGCGCTAAACAAAGAAGCAATAAACTTGCGCAAAAAATTAGAAGAATTGTTGCAAATTGAAGCAACACTGATGGATAAAAACAGGAGTACACAACAGTGAGCGAAAAGGCGAGTAGTAACCCTAACTTATTGTTGGTTGATGATGATAAAAGCTTATTGCGCTTATTAACCATTCGCTTAGAAGGCGAAGGTTATGACGTCACGGCAGTCGAAGATGGCCAGTCAGCCCTACGCAAACTGCAAAATGACAGCTTTGATGTCGTGTTAAGCGACCTGCGCATGCCGGGTCTTGATGGGTTAAGCCTGTTTGAAGAAATAATGGGAATTAGGAAAGATATCCCCGTTATTCTAATGACAGCTCACGGCACCATTGCCGATGCAGTGGCGGCAACGCAGCGCGGCGTTTTTGGTTTCTTACCTAAGCCTGTGGATCACGACGAACTACGCACTTTACTTCAAAAAGCGTTAAGCCAGTCTCAAGCTGCGCAGCCGGGAGACTGGGCGAAAGATATCATTACTCGTTCTCCAGAAATGCTCAATGTGTTAGACCAAGCTTTTCGTATAGCTAAACGGGAAGTGTCAGTGCTCATAAGCGGAGCTAGCGGCACGGGTAAAGAGCTGTTAGCCAATGCTATTCATAAGGCTAGCAATAGAAGCGATAAACCATTTGTAGCCATTAACTGTGGTGCATTGCCAGAAAACCTTCTTGAATCAGAATTATTTGGTCACGCAAAAGGCGCGTTCACTGGAGCCGTTGCCGCTCACCCCGGGTTATTTAGGGAAGCCGACGGCGGCACTTTATTTTTAGACGAAATTGGCGATATGCCCATGACGCTTCAAGTGAAGTTGTTAAGAGCGCTCCAAGAACGTCAAATACGCCCAGTGGGCAGTAGTAAACATGTCGACATTGATGTGCGTATCATTTCAGCCACCCACAAAGACCTGCACAAGGAAATGGAAGAAAGCACGTTTAGAGAAGACTTGTATTACCGCTTAAACGTGGTGAATTTAAAACTTCCTTCTCTAAAATCTCGTAGCGAAGACATTCCGCTGTTGGCGCGCTCTTTATTACAGCAAAGCGCGCAGCGCCACGGTGTTAACGTTAGCCAGTTTTCTGATGACGCTATGCAGCAGCTGGTAACTTCATCTTGGCCGGGTAACGTACGTCAATTAGTCAACGTTGTAGAGCAGTGTGTAGCATTAACGCAAACGCCGGTGATCCCACTTCACCTTGTTGAGCAGGCACTGTCTGCTACCAAGCAAAGCTGGCCAACACTAACCGAAGCGAGAGATGCCTTCGAGCAGCAGTACCTTCATAAGTTACTAAAAATGACTGACGGTAACGTAACGCGGGCCGCTGAACTGGCTGGTAGAAACCGCACAGATATGCATAAGCTTATGAAAAAACATGAGTTAGATGCTGCCGACTTCAGGTAGTTAATTCTTAATTCTTTAAAAAACTAACGGCGCGTCATATAGCTTAAATACTGCCGTTAGTTTTTCTTAATTGTTCTTTAGTATATTTTTTAACCTGTCACGCTGATCGCCAGCCGTAATCGACTATCTTTATATAAGGTGTTATGTATATGGTGATCAACTATGTTTTTGCATACCAACGTGGCAGCGCAGCAGGCCACTAATACCTTATTTGGCGTCAATAAAGGGCTTAGTCGTTCTTTCGAGCAACTTACTTCAGGGCTTCGCATCAATAACGCTAGTGATGATGCCGCTGGCTTACAAATTTCAGCGCGCCTAAGTAGTCAAGTATTAGGTCTTAATCAAGCCGTTGTTAATGCTAATAGTGGTCAAGCACTCACTCAAGTAGTGGACGGGAGCTTAAGCGAAGTTACAGATCATTTAAGCCGTATCCGAACCCTTTCTATCGCTTCGCAAAATGGTATTTATGGAAAAGGGGATCTGCAAGCTATTGATGAGCAAGTTCAGGCTCACCTCCAAGAAATAGCCCGTATTGCTGACTCTACTACTTATGCCGGCGAAAAACTGTTTGATGGAACCTTTGCGCGAGATTTTGCTGTTAGCGCAAGTGGTGGCCAAAATATTCGAGTAGATTTAACGCAAGAAGGCAAAGGTCTAGGCCTTGCTGCGTTGGGGTTAACTGGGTTTTCGGTATCAGAGGAAGGGCAGCAGGCACAAGCTTTGTCGGGAGACGACGTTTCTGGAGCGGGGGCGTTTAGTGCCGGCGAAGTACTTCTAAATGCAGATGATACGCCTGGTGAAAGAAGGCTGAGCGTATCCACAGACCGTGGATTAACATTCATCGAGCGCGCTGTAGAATTAGTTGGCAATCAAGGTATTAATGCCACATTAATCAGTAATACCGCAAATGACTTATTAGGGCTAGGTGCGACCAGTGCAAACTTGTTGACGGGGGATGTAACGCTAGATCAAGCTAACGCTGATGTTCGCTTAGCGACACCAGTAGGTGAATTCCAGATATCATCAAGTCTTAATGGCAAAGTAGGGCAATATGAAGGGCAAAATACAGAAGATGCTGAAGAGCCACTAAAAACCCTAGATGAGGCTATCGAGATGGTCAGTAATTTGCGCACAGAGATAGGTGCCACGTCCAACCGTTTTTCTTCGGCATTAAGAAGCCTCTCTAATACAAGCGTGAACGTTGAACGAGCGAACGCGCAAATTACACAGTCGGACTATGCCAACGCTACGTCCGAAGAAACGCGGTTTTCAATAATGCAACAAGCCAATATAAGCGTGTTATCTATGGCTACTCAAATACCACAAAACGTATTGTTTTTATTGCGTTAACTAACACTAAACTATTGCAAATGCTCTGAAAAGATAATGTTTTCAGTAATACGTGCGTACTGTTTTAATGTGTCTATGTCGTCACTAGAAAACGCTTTAGGCTCGTCATAAAGTAAACAAAGCGTACCTAATTCATAGCCATCCTTGTTACGCAATATAAATCCGGCATACGCTCTAATGTAGGGCTCACCCGTAACTAAGGGGTTATTCGCAAATATTTTGTCGGCCTTGGCATCAGGGACTATCAAATACTCTTCTTCAGCAATCGCGTAAGTACAAAAAGAGATATTACGTGGCGTTTCTGCTGCATCCATACACTGTCGAGATTTAAACCATTGGCGGTCTTCTGCCACAAGGCTAACTAGACAGGTTTTACATTTAAATTCTGTTTGTACTTGTTTCGTTAATGCATCGAGCTGTTCGCTGGGGGACGTGTCTAAAATATCTAACGATTCAAGCGCGGCAAGACGCGCCTTTTCATACTCATGGTTCATTGAAAGTCTATCGCGGTAATCTAAATATGAAAAACTAGACACACTAGTTTACAGTTTAATTAGAATAATACTATGCATTTAGAATAAAGGGTTTTGCTCAGGCTGGTGTTTTATCGAGAGGTTATTAAAAGCACGTGACGATGCTTGATAGTTATATAAATCAATAAATTGCTGGGCAAGCCAAGGGGCGTCTTTGTTATCGGGGCGATGGCAAAAGAAATACACGTCTTTCCCTTCATCTAGCCACTGATGGACTTTCTTTATCCACGGCGTTAAGCAGCGAAGGTTATCATCGTCTACATCGTTTCCAACGAACCGAACTACAGGCGTACTGCCGGTGGCAATCACATTAACTGGCACCCTAGGCTTCTTGTCTCTTACCCCTTCAAGCAGCGCATTATTACAGGGGCCAGTGAAAAGCGCCCGAGTATCCATAATTATGCGGTTAGCGTTATGGCGAATTAAAACCTGATTTAGCGCTTTTTCTTCATCACCCTTGGCAAAAAACGCTAAATGGCGTACCTCGACCGCTACATTCAGTTCACTGGGCAGGGCTGCGAGAAACTGTTCCAATACGCCCAGTTTATCTGGGCCAAACGATGCGGGCAATTGCAGCATCATCACGCCTAATTTGTCTCTAAGAGGGGTTAGCAGTGAAAGCTGTTGGGCAACTTCTTCCTCACAGTGCTGTAGTTGATGCACATGCGTTATATTTTGGTGAAATTTAAAGGTAAAGCGAAAGTCATCGTTCACCGAGTTAGCCCAGCGTATCACCGCGTCTTGGTGAGGTAGAGAGTAAAACGTGGTATTTCCTTCCACCGTATTACATTCTTGAGCATAAATCGAAAGGGCGTTATCTGACTTCCGATAATTCGCGAACCACGTATTAGGCCAGTGGCTGTGTTGCCACATTGGCAAACCAATGTAGAGATTTCCGCGGGATATGGCTGAATTGTGCATATTTGTCATTGGGCTTTAGCAAGCATTTGTTTATACTATGCGGCCTTTAAATCATTACATTATGCATGTAGCTGACGGGCCAACTCACTGGCCACAGAGTTTACGCGAAATTAGTCAAACTAATAAGCCCAAAATTCTGTTTAAAATTACGTCGAATTTACTACGTGCCGAGCAAGAGAAATTATCAGGGGTCAACGACCATGCGCACAGATTACTGTGGGAATATCGATTCATCATACATTGGACAAGAAGTTACCCTTTGCGGGTGGGTTAACAAGCGTCGCGACTTAGGCGGTGTAATTTTCATCGACTTACGTGACCGTGAAGGTATCGTACAAGTGGTGTTCGACCCAGACCTACCAGAGGTGCTATCTGTTGCTAATACCTTGCGCAGCGAGTTCTGCGTTAAACTTACTGGTAAGGTGCGTGCGCGTCCTGAAGGACAAATCAATAAAGATATGCGCACAGGTGAAATTGAGATCCTTGGCACTGGCCTTGAAGTGATCAATAAAGCTGACGTATTGCCGTTAGATTGGAACCAAGAAAACTCAGAAGAGCAGCGCCTTCGCTATCGTTACCTTGATCTTCGTCGCCCGGTAATGAGCCAGCGTTTGCAGTTTCGTGCAAAAGTAACCGGCGCAGTACGTCGTTTCCTAGAAGAAGAAGGGTTTCTTGATATCGAAACACCTATTCTTACTAAGGCTACACCAGAAGGTGCCCGTGATTACCTAGTACCGAGCCGTACCCACAAAGGTGAATTTTTCGCACTTCCGCAATCGCCCCAGCTATTTAAACAATTGCTTATGATGTCGGGTATGGACCGCTACTATCAAATCGTTAAGTGTTTCCGTGATGAGGACTTGCGTGCTGACCGTCAGCCAGAGTTCACCCAAATCGATATCGAGACCACGTTTTTAGACGCCGATGGCGTAATGTCTATTACAGAGCGTATGATCCGCGATTTATTCAACAAAATGCTAGATGTTGACCTTGGCGACTTCCCGCGCATGACCTATGCAGAAGCCATGAAGCGCTTTGGTAGCGATAAGCCAGACTTGCGTAACCCGTTAGAGCTAACGGACGTTGCAGACCTGCTTGCAAACGTTGACTTTAAAGTATTCAGTGGCCCAGCAAACGACCCGAAAGGTCGCGTAGCGGCTATCCGCGTACCTGGCGGCGCCTCACTATCGCGCAAGCAAATTGATGAGTACACCAAGTTTGTAGGTATTTACGGCGCGAAAGGCTTAGCGTGGATTAAAGTTAACGACGCTGCAGCAGGGCTTGACGGTCTGCAGTCGCCAATTCTTAAATTCTTAACAAAAGATATTACCAACGCAATTATTGAACGCTCCGGTGCTCAAAGCGGCGATATTCTATTGTTTGGCGCAGATAACTACACGGTTGTTACTGAAGCGATGGGCGCACTTCGCCTTAAGCTGGGTGAAGACTTCGAGCTTCTTGAAGGCGAATGGAAGCCGCTTTGGGTTGTTGACTTCCCAATGTTCGAAGAGTTTGACGGACAGCTTCACGCTATTCACCACCCGTTTACCGCACCGCGCGGCCTAACGCCTGATGAGCTTAAAGCCAACCCAGCTGAAGCCCTATCTGACGCCTACGACATGGTATTAAACGGTGTTGAATTAGGCGGTGGTTCTGTACGTATTCACAACGAAGATATGCAGTCTACTGTATTCAATATCTTAGGCATTGACGATGAAGAAGCGAAGAACAAGTTTGGCTTCCTGCTTGACGCACTACGCTTTGGTGCGCCGCCACACGCTGGCCTTGCATTTGGTTTAGACCGTCTCGTCATGCTTATGACAGGCGCAACCTCTATTCGCGACGTAATGGCGTTCCCGAAAACGACCACAGCAGCTTGCCCATTAACGTCGGCACCTAGCCCTGCAAATCCTCAGCAGCTTGAAGAACTTGCTATCGCTACGGTGAAAAAGCAATCGTAATTTATGGCGTATAAGAAGCCTGAATCTGCACTGGTAGTGTTGTTCGATCAACACTACCAAGTGCTGCTTTTACAGCGACAAGACGACCCCACCTTTTGGCAGTCGGTAACCGGCGCGTTAGAAGAGGGTGAGCTACCCATCGAAACCGCTTATCGCGAGGTGTGTGAAGAAATTGGTATTGATGCCAAAGCACACGGGTTTGTCCTTAACGACCACAAAAAACAAAATCAATATGAAATTCGTAGCCGTTGGCTACATCGCTACCCGCCAGGTACTGTGCATAACACAGAACACGTATTTTCCCTCCAGATAAACAGTGAACTACCCTTAATTTTGACTGAGCATTTGCAATATGAATGGGTGTCGAAAGAAGAAGCGTTAGCGCGTTTATGGTCCCCCTCCAATAAAGAAGCGGTATCTTTGTTTGTACCGAGTGTGCCTTAATGGTTATACTGGGTATAGATCCAGGTTCTCGGATTACAGGCTACGGTTTAATTGCGCGTAAGCAAGGTAAACTCGTGTATGTGGCTAGCGGTTGTATTCGCGTTGGTACGGCAGATTTGCCTTCTCGCCTTGCAAATATTTTTACCGGTGTTGGCGATATTATTCGTCAATATAAACCCGACCAGTTTGCTATTGAGCAAGTATTTATGGCGAAAAACCCTGATTCAGCGCTAAAGCTTGGTCAGGCCAGAGGAGCCGCCATTGTGGCAGCCACGCAAGCGCAACTTCCTGTTGCTGAATACAGCGCAAGGCAAATAAAGCAGTCGGTAGTTGGAAAAGGTGGCGCAGATAAAACACAAGTTCAGCATATGGTAAAGCACCTGTTGAATTTAAGTGGCACCCCACAAGCCGATGCCGCAGATGCCTTGGCCGTTGCCTTGTGTCATGCACATACCGAACAGAGCCTGATAAACATGGCAGGGCAAGCCCGAAAAACCGTTCGCGGCCGCTTGCGTTAACGCTGCCTAAAGCTAACGCTTTTACAGAGATAATTCATGATAGGACGAATTCGCGGTACGTTGGCTGAAAAACAGCCACCAGAAATTCTTGTAGATGTGGCCGGTGTTGGCTACGAAATTCACATGCCTATGACGAGCTTTTATCAGCTTCCAGCAGTGGGTGAAGAAGTCGTGGTATACACGCACTTTGTGGTTCGCGAAGATGCCCAACTGCTGTTTGGCTTTGCCGACAAAATGGAGCGAGGTTTATTCCGCGAGCTAATTAAAGCAAACGGTGTTGGTCCAAAACTTGGTTTGGCTATTTTATCCGGCATGTCGGCAGGTCAGTTCTTGGCAAGCGTGCAAAACGAAGATGTATCTGCGCTGGTGAGTTTACCCGGCATAGGTAAGAAAACGGCCGAGCGTTTAGTGGTAGAACTTAAAGACCGATTAGCTAAGTTTGGCAAAGCGCAGAGTATTGCTGTCCCGCCTCCGAGTGGCGACTTGTTATCGCCAAACACTATTGTTGAAGTTAACGACGCGCGGGAGGAAGCGCAAAGCGCACTTATCGCGTTAGGTTATAAGCCCGCGCAGGCAAGTAAGTTAGTTGAAAGCGTTTATAGCGAGGGCATGGAAAGCGAAGCCCTTATTCGCGAAGCGCTAAAAGCGGCCATTTAATGGCGCACAGTGAAGGTGGCTATATCGAGATAGGTCACCTTCGAATTACCGTTTAAAGTAGAACTATCATGATTGAAGCCGACAGACTGATTACGCCTGAAGCCAGTAACGAAGATGAAGTTATCGATCGCGCCATTCGCCCTAAGATGTTGGAAGACTACACGGGCCAGCCTCATGTTTGTGAGCAAATGGAAATATTTATTCAGGCTGCGCGCAATCGCGACGATGCCCTCGATCATTTGCTTATCTTTGGACCGCCGGGCCTAGGTAAAACCACGCTTGCTAACATTGTTGCCAATGAAATGGGCGTGAATATTAAAACCACTTCTGGCCCTGTGCTCGAAAAAGCAGGCGACCTTGCAGCGCTGCTTACCAACCTCGAACGAAACGACGTATTGTTTATTGATGAAATACACCGTTTAAGCCCGGTAGTAGAGGAAATACTCTATCCGGCTATGGAAGACTATCAGCTTGATATCATGATAGGCGAAGGGCCGGCGGCCCGTTCTATTAAATTAGATTTGCCGCCTTTTACTTTGGTGGGGGCAACCACGCGCGCAGGCTCGTTAACGTCGCCATTGCGCGACCGTTTCGGTATTGTGCAGCGTTTAGAGTTTTACAATGTTAAAGACCTCACCAGCATTGTTGCAAGAAGTGCAAGTTATCTAAACTTAGAAATGAACGAGGAGGGGGCGCAAGAAGTTGCTCGTCGTTCACGGGGTACCCCACGTATAGCCAACCGTTTACTGCGCCGTGTTCGCGACTATGCCGAAATAAAATCTGACGGTACCGTGGGCGCTGAAACTGCAGCTAAAGCCTTAGACATGCTTGATGTAGACAAAGAAGGATTTGATTACATGGACCGCAAATTGCTTAGTGCTATTATCGAGAAATTCGATGGGGGTCCAGTAGGCTTAGATAATTTAGCGGCAGCCATTGGTGAAGAAAAAGAAACGATTGAAGACGTGATAGAACCTTTCCTTATTCAGCAAGGGTTTCTTCAGCGCACACCGCGCGGTCGCATAGTGTCTCAGCGCGCCTATCTTCATTTTGGTTTCACACCGTCTGAATAGCTTCTAATCACGGATTAAACGTGAAGACGTTCATCTTTTAAGCCTAGCTGGATTGCTGGGCTTTTTTTGGTATGGCCTTGCTCAGGTTGCGTTGTTTTTGAATGTTTACTGATGTGAATATCGAGAGTTAAGAGCAAGCGAAGTTCTCTTTAACGAATGCTGAGTAAAAAAAAGCCCGCTCAAGTGAGCGGGCTAAAACAACAAGTGTTGAAGGAAATAAATCCAGGGAACTCATGTCTAACAGGAGAAAAACTCTTGCATGACCGTGCTAAGCACCATCACGCTCTGTACGACTGATGCTGTGCATTATAGGGAGCACAGAAAAAAGCTCAATTGAGTAAAATTGTTGTTTTTCATTAGAAAAACTAATGTGTTAATTGCGTGTTTAATATTTGTATACTTTTGATTAAGGGTAAGCTTTGATAGGGGGTGTGGCTCTGTTTTGTTCTGCATTTTATCGCGCAAAATAGTTGGTTTACCCTCCGTTTGGATTATTTAATTTTAAGGTGAAGGAATAGTTATGCATTTACATCAGGTAAGAGTGTATTACGAAGATACCGACGCAGGCGGTATTGTGTATTATGCGAATTACCTTAAGTTTATGGAGCGAGCCCGAACTGAGTGGCTTCGTGGGCTCGGATACGAGCAAGATACACTAATGGAACAATCCATCGCTTTCGTCGTCAAACACGTTGAAATGCATAACTATGCGCCAGCACGGTTTAATCAGCTGTTGAGTATTGAAACTCGCGTTGTAGAATTGAAAGGCGCTAGTATGACGTTTCAACAAATTATTAAAAATGAACAAGGCATTACTTTAGTATCCGGAAATATTAAGGTTGCCTGCGTCGATTTGGCTGTTATGAAGCCGAAAAGATTACCACGTACTTTGTTAGGGGAAATTTCGCGTGTCATCTGATCTCACTTTTATTGGCTTGTTTTTACAAGCGAGCTTTATTGTTCAATTGGTTATGCTTTTACTATTAAGCGTGTCTGTAGCCTCATGGACATTTATCTTTCAACGCAGCAAGGCGCTCTCAGCTGCACGTAACGAGATGCGTCAGTTTGAAGACAAGTTTTGGTCAGGCGCGGATCTCAACCGCCTTTATCAAGAATTATCAGCACGAAACAACCTAACGGGCATGGGCAGTATTTTCTGTTCTGGCTTTAAAGAGTTTGTTCGTCTTCGCAAATCAAATACTGCCACCAACGGTATTGTAGATGGAACATACCGTGCTATGCGTGTTTCTATGTCTCGTCAGGTTGAAGAACTAGAAAGCCGCCTCCCGTTTTTGGCTACTGCTGGTTCTATTAGTCCATATATCGGGTTGTTTGGAACGGTGTGGGGCATCATGAACGCCTTTATCGCACTAGGAGAAGTACAACAAGCCACATTAGCCATGGTAGCACCAGGTATTGCAGAGGCATTGATTGCAACCGCAATAGGTTTATTTGCTGCGATTCCAGCGGTTATTGCTTACAACCGCTTTAGTCACCAAGTTGAAAAGCTAGAAAATAGCTATGGCAACTTTATGGAAGAGTTCTCAGCGATTCTTCACCGCCAAGCGGTTGCTGCGCAAGCACAACAACAAGCCTAAGCGTTTACATTCCAAACGGAGGACTTGTTATGTATGTAAGAAAACGCCGCAGACCGGTATCAGAGATAAATGTAGTACCTTACATCGACGTTATGTTGGTGCTGCTTATCATCTTTATGGTAACGGCGCCGCTTATTTCTCAAGGGGTAAAAGTTGATTTGCCTAAGGCGAGCGCTAACCCTATTGAACAGGAAGATAACCCACCTATTATTGCCTCGGTCGATGTGAAAGGTCGCTATTTCCTGAACGTGGGAGACGACCAGGAATCGCCCATAAGCGAAGATGAACTAGGTGCAATTGTTAAGGCTCAACTCACTAAAGAGCCGAACACGCCGGTGGTAGTGAAAGGCGATGGGCAAGTGGCGTACAACGAAGTAATACAGTTAATGGTATTGTTACAGCAAGCGGGCGTGCCTTCGGTAGGGTTAATGACTGATCCGGTTGAGTAATATAGATATGACCAAACCAGAAGTGTCGAACAGCACTGAGACTAAAAAGGCGTCTTCAAAAGATGACGGGAGCGCGGGGGCGCAACACAAAGGTAACAAAGCAAGTAAAATAACCCCTGAGCAACTTGGTTTGTATAAGTCGTTAGGACTGCATGCAATTATTGCTGCAGTGTTGCTTATTAGCGTCAGTTTCTCGCCGGAACCGCTCCCTAACGCGCCTTCTAATGCACCTGTTATAGAGGCTACCTTTATTGATGCGCAAGCAATAGCCGACCAGAAAAAGGCCCAAGCACAAGCCGAAGCGCAGGCGCGGGCCGAAGAGCGAGAGAAGCAAAGGAAAGCACAAGCGGCCGCTGAGAAGAAGCGTCAACAACAGCTAGCAGCCAAGCGTGCTCGCGAAAAGCGAGAAGCTAAGGCCGCCGAAGCGAAGAGACAAAAAGAGTTAGAGCGCCTTGCCGCGCAAAAGGAACAAGCGCGCAAAGAGCGGGAGGCTAAAGCCAAAGCTGAGGCTGAACGTAAGAAGAAAGAAGCGGCCGAACGTGCTGAAATGGAAAGGATCATGCAAGAGCAGTTAGCACAAGAGCAAGCGGCTCAGCAAGAACGCAGGCGAAAACAGGTACTGACTGAAGTAGAACGCTATACGGCGCTTATTCAACAAACCATTAAACGCAATCTGTATTCTGACGACAGCTATAAAGGTAAAACCTGTCGTTTGAATATTCGGTTAGCGACAACGGGGTTTGTAACCAGCATTCGTGTACTTGGCGGTAACGATGCGTTGTGCAGAGCGGCCGAAAGTGCAGTACGCCGTGCAGAAAAGCTACCTGTGTCAGATGCGCCAGACGTTTACGAGCAGTTAAAAGACATTACTTTAAAAGTGGAACTATAGTGGTATGAAAAAACTAGGTTTATGGATAGCGCTTATTACGATGGCATTTAGTGCCAACGTGTATGCATCCTTAGAAATTGTGATAACCGAGGGCGTTGATAGTGCTCGCCCCATCGGTGTTGTGCCATTTAAATGGAAAGGGCAGGGCAGTATGCCCGGCGATATTTCAAAAGTGGTGATGGCCGATTTAATGCGAAGCGGGAAGTTTAACCCGGTATCTGTCGACAAGATGCCACAGTTTCCTGAAACCGCAGAGCAAGTGTCTTACACCGCGTGGGCGACACTAGGTGTAGATACAGTATTAGTAGGTAGTATCGAACCTCAGGGCGGCGATCGTTTCCTTGTATCTTACGAACTTATTGATGTGCTTAAAGGCCAAGTAGACAACGGTCAAGCCAAAGTGCTTAAAAACGGAAGCCTAGTATCAAGTAACAACCATGTTCTTGCTGCCCGCCAAGCCGTGATTAACGGTCGCGATTTTCGCCAGTATGCGCACCGAATTAGCGACATAGTGTACGAAAAGCTTACTGGCGTTCGTGGCGCGTTTCTTACCAAAATAGCGTACGTTATTGTTCGCGACCGCGATACGGTAGAAAAGCCGTATCAATTAGTAATTGCCGACTATGATGGTGAAAACGAAACCCGTCTGTTGTCTTCGCCTGAGCCGCTTATGTCGCCAGTGTGGTCGCCAGATGGTGAGAAGCTGGCCTACGTGAGCTTTGAGAACCGCAGACCGCAGATTTTCATCCAGGATATATACACCAGTGAACGTACGCGCATTACTGATTTTCCTGGAATAAACAGTAGCCCTACATTCTCGCCAGATGGCAAGCAACTTGCTATGGTTTTATCGAAAGATGGAAACCCTGAACTCTATGTGATGGACTTAGCGACGAAAAACCTTCGTCGAATTACACGCAATAGAGCGATTGACACGGAGCCTGCATGGCTACCCGATGGCAGCGGTTTAATATTTAGCTCGGAACGGGGTGGTAAACCCCAGATATATAGCGTAAATTTAAATTCTGGGAAAGTAAGGCGAGTTACCTTTGTCGGGGAACAGAACCTTGGCGGCACGTTATCCCCAGACGGTAAGCAAATGATTATGGTTAACCAAACTAATGGGAACTATCATATTGCTAAGCAGTCTTTGGATGGAGGTTCACCACAAGTACTGACACGGACGTACTTAGATGAATCGCCTAGCGTAGCGCCGAACGGAAGCATGATTATATACAGCACCCTTCATGAGGGCACCCAAGTGTTGTCGTTGGTTTCTCTTGATGGGCGTTTTAAAGCTAGGTTACCAGCAGCCAATGGGCAAGTTAAATCGCCAAGTTGGTCACCATTTTTGTTCTAACAATTTAACGACTAAACAATAAAATTTAAGGATTAGTAGGATGCAAATGAATAAAGTGATGAAGAGCTTCATTATCGCATTGCCAGTAGTGACAATGATGGCATGTTCTTCAGGCCCTAGCGAAGAAGAGTTGGCAGCAGAGCGTAATCGCCTAGCACAAGAACAGGCAGCAGCTGAAGCAGAAGCGCGCGAAGCAGAAGCGCAACGCGTTAAAGCAGAAGCGGCTCAGCGCATGCAGCGTCAAGAAGAAATGGTTCAGCAAGAAATGGAAGCGCTGAAAAACGAACAAACCGTTTACTTTGACTTTGACCGCGCAAGCATCAAGCCAGAGTTCCAGCGTATTCTAGACAAGCACGCTGCGTTCTTGGTGAAAAACCCAAGCATGAAGGTAACCATTGAAGGTCATACTGACAGCCGTGGTACGCCAGAGTACAACATCGCGCTTGGCGAGCGTCGTGCACAGTCTGTTGAAACTTACCTACTTAATGCTGGCGTAAGCAGCAGCCAAGTAACAGTAGTTTCATACGGTGAAGAAAAACCAGCAGTGATGGGTTCTACTGAGTATGCATTTGCTCAAAACCGTCGCGGAGTGGTTGTATACCGCTAATGACTTTTCTAGCGAATAAGACATTAAAAATGGGCGTCACGTTAAGTGCCGCCCTTGCTGTTTCTACCGCATTTGCGCAAGCACCTGTGGTAGACGCCAACGGCGGCAGTGAATTAGAGCAGCGCATCGCAGTGCTAGAGCGTATTGTAAAAAGCCGTACTGAAATGCAGCATCGACTGCAAAGTCAGCTAGACAACATGCAAATGGAAGTTGACCAGCTACGTGGTGCGGTAGAAGTGAATACTAACGAGCTTCAAAAAGTTCTAGAGCGTCAGCGTGAGCTTTATCTGGAAATAGATAAGCGCGTAGAAGCACTTAAGCAAAGCGGCGCACTACAAGGTAGTGCAATGCCTAGTGCGGGTGTAGATTCGGGCTCTGTAAGCTCTCCAGCCGCACCTGCGCCTACGCAAGCGCCTCAAGCGGGTGAAGATGAAGCCTATGAAAATGCGGTGAATCTGATCCTTAAGTCGCGTGAGTACGACAAAGCCATTCCTGCGTTTCAATCTTTCATTTCACGCTTCCCCAACAGTGGTTATGCGCCAAATGCACATTACTGGCTAGGGCAACTGCTTTTTAATAAACAGCAGTGGAGTGAGGCAAGCGAACAATTCAATATTGTAGCTAATCGCTTTACCGATTCGACAAAGCGCCCAGATGCATTATTGAAATTAGGGGTCATTGCTGAGCGAACGGGTGATAGTGCGACGGCAAAACAGCTGTTCCAACAAGTTGTGAATGAATACCCAGATTCTTCGGCAAAACGCCTCGCAGAGTCTCGATTAAATAACTTGTAATGAACAAAGCCTCTTTTAAAGAGGCTTTTTTATATTTTAGCCATTTTATTTTTTCGAAAAAAAGCATCTAGACTGCGTTTTTATTCCGCACTAAAACATGCTTACTTTCGTACTAAATCTACTAAACTCATTTATTACTGGTATAAATACCCAGCGATTTGTTTTCATTTTGACCGTTTAGTCGTATTTTGACAGAAAAATGAAAATAAAAGGACGTTATGGGTTGCGTCGAATAAAAATCTGAGTATTATATGCCGCCGTTGCCAAGACACAGGCAACAACAGGAAAGAAAGGGTCGTTAGCTCAGTTGGTAGAGCAGTTGACTTTTAATCAATTGGTCGCTGGTTCGAATCCAGCACGACCCACCACTTTCTCTCCTAGCAACAAATGATGGGTCGTTAGCTCAGTTGGTAGAGCAGTTGACTTTTAATCAATTGGTCGCTGGTTCGAATCCAGCACGACCCACCATCATTTGAAATTGCTAAACTTATCTATGTGTCACTTGATGGGTCGTTAGCTCAGTTGGTAGAGCAGTTGACTTTTAATCAATTGGTCGCTGGTTCGAATCCAGCACGACCCACCATCAAGTCTCAAACAAGCACTCACAACACATCACTTATCAGTTTCTTTTCTATCTTTAAAGCTTTCTAATTAAGTACTGCAATTCATCTCATTGGTCTTTGATCTGGTTTTCGCAACCCCATGTAGTAGAACAGGTAAGCACAAATATGACTATTTAATTACGCTAATGTTGATTAGGTAGTGTGTAATTTTTATGACAGTTGGGTATAATCCGCACCCTTGTCGCAACAGAGATGTAGGTTAATGTCAGTAGCATTTCGAGTGGATCAGGTAGAGTACCCGTTCCCAGCAAAACCACAGCCATTATCAGAAGCACGCAAAGCTGAGTTAAAGGCAGAGATTAAAGCCTTACTAAAGGCCCGTAACGCTGTGCTTGTGGCGCACTATTACACCGATCATGAAATTCAGGCACTCGCTGAAGAGACTGGCGGCTGCGTAGCTGACTCGTTGGAAATGGCCCGCTTTGGTAGAGATGCAGAAGAGCAAACATTAATTGTTGCTGGCGTTCGCTTTATGGGCGAAACAGCAAAAATTCTTAGCCCTGAAAAAACCGTGCTAATGCCTACCCTTGAAGCGACCTGTTCCCTTGATATTGGTTGCCCGGTAAAAGAGTTCAGTGAGTTCTGTGATCAACACCCTGATCACACTGTTGTGGTTTACGCGAATACGTCGGCGGCGGTAAAAGCGCGCGCTGATTGGGTAGTAACGTCAAGCATTGCCCTTGAAATCGTTGAGCACCTAGACAGCCAGGGCAAGAAGATCATTTGGGGTCCTGACAGACACCTAGGCTCGTACATTGCAAAACAAACCGGTGCCGACATGTTAATGTGGCAGGGCGAGTGTATCGTTCACGATGAGTTCTCTGCGCAGAAGCTTGCTGATATGAAAGCCTTGTATCCAAACGCGGCCGTACTGGTTCACCCAGAATCACCAGCCAGCGTGGTAGATATGGCCGATGCGGTTGGCTCGACCAGTCAGTTGATTAAAGCGTCGCAAACCATGGATAACGATACCTTTATTGTTGCCACCGACAAGGGCATCTTTTATAAGATGCAACAACTGACCCCAGAGAAGACGTTTATAGAGGCTCCAACGGGCGGTAACGGCGCTACGTGTAAAAGCTGTGCTCACTGTCCTTGGATGGCAATGAACGGCTTAGAAGCGATTAAGGCGTCTTTAACGGGCGAAAGTGATGGCCATGAAATATTCGTCGATGATGCGTTGCGTAAAGGTGCATTGATTCCCCTTGATCGCATGCTTAACTTCTCGGCCGAGTTAAAAGCAAAAGGTGGCCTTTAGCGCACGTTTTATAAGCACTTGTTGAATAATTTCCAGCAAGTTCTTGATTAAGCGCGCGGCTTTACCTACTATACGCGCGCTCAAGGATTTTCCTAGTTGAAATCTTCTTGATACAAAATTTGGAGAGATGGCTGAGTGGCTGAAGGCGCACGCCTGGAAAGTGTGTATACGTTTATAGCGTATCGAGGGTTCGAATCCCTCTCTCTCCGCCAAATGCAAAGAACCGGCTTTACGCCGGTTTTTTTGTGCCAGCTTCGCAGGGCAAAAAAAAAGAAACTCACGTGAAGTGAGTTTCTTTTGGTAATAATAGCGCTGTAAATAAGTTACTTCGCAACTTGCTGATGGACTTTGATTAGATCAGGAAGCTTTTTCGCGTAAATTGCTTTCTTTGTACCTGGGTGAAGTAGTTGGCTTACGAAAGTACGTAAGAAACCAAGTACGAAGGTTTGAACACGGTCAGCGTCTGCTTCGCTAGGGTTAGCGATAAGCGTTTCTGTTTCCGCTTGTACCTTATGAACAATCGGGTCCATCGTGTCTTTACCTGCAACAAGGTCGTTGCCTGTTACTACGCCTTTGCCAAGTAGGTCACGTACTGCGTCATAAAGGTCTGCTGAAACCGCGTTCGATTGGCCCCAATTCGCAATGTTGTACTCTTGTGAAATCTTATCTAGCTCAGCAGTTGGATCGCTAGATTTCAATAGGCCTTCAATAAGTTTGTGCGCTTCAGTTTGTTTTACAGGTGTTGATAATTCTGACATTTTTTACTTGATGAAATAGTGAAAAAGCGTTTTATAAATACTTTTCTATTTGCTGTCAAGGTGGCTGATTTTTTTGCCTTAACTATCAATGCATTACGTTTTCGGTGCTTAATGGTTCAACGCTTGATAGTCATTAAGTGCTTGTTGTATTTTTACAGCACTCTACTTACATTTAGCGGGTAGCTATTGTGCTAGGCAGACATTCTGCTTTCGTTTTTGTCTGCCTTTGCCTGAGCAGGTAGGGGCAGTGTGAAAGCAGAGCGCTTCGCCTGAGCGTTTTCACTTAGCGTATTGTTAAGCCCTGCTGCAATAAGAATACTGTCCTCGTTCGCTTCTTTTGCTAGTTTTGCTTTTCTAAATGCCGCTACGCTTTCGTAATGCGTTTGTGCTTTACCCTCTGCTTCTAAGAAAGCCGCACCGGCGTACTGGCCAAGTTTATAGTCGTGGCGAAGCTGTGCATCACTGCTGCCAAGAAGTTTGCTTTGCAGTTTCTTAGGTGCAAAAATTTGAATGACTTCTACACCCTCTGGTGGATTTTCAATAAACGCCAACTCTTTTTGATAGGCGTGCTCATGCTGCAGAAGGTAATCAATGGTCTTCGGGCATGTCCCCGTTGCGCACATAACCGCGCTTATTTTTTGTAGCCATGGCGACTGTGCTTGAAACCCTTCATCTACCGTACGAATAACGACAATTTTAGTCGCCCCTCGTTGGTAGGCTTCGGTAACTGGCAAAGGTGCAGCTAGGCCGCCGTCTAAGTAAAAATCGGTGTTAGCTGCTTTCTTCGCTTCGATTTCGGTATGCAGCGGTACGCCTTGCTTATAAAGTAATGGCAAAGCACTTGACGCTTTGATTAGGTCAACCCAGTTATTTTGACTTTTCATCGGGTTCAAAAAGTAGGCTTTTCTATCTCGCGCATTAGTTGCTGTAAACAGAATCTCTCTGTTTACCACATTACTTTTTGCCGTATCTAGGTCAAGCAAACGATTTGCTTCTTGGGTTTTTTGAAAGTACCAGTCTAAATCGACAATGTGCTTGCCCACTAAGCCGCGTCCCATCTGGAAAAACCGCTTGTGTCGCGTTAATCCTCGAATAAGTCGCTTGGCATAGCCCTTCTGACGGGCTACAAAGCTTGTTAAGTTTTGCGAGCCTGCCGACGTGCCAATTAAAATATCGAAAGGGTCGTGGCCAGCGTCTAGCCATGCATCAAGTACCCCTGCCGTAAAAATTCCCCGTTGGCCGCCACCTTCCGCTACCAGGGCAACTTTGCCACTTGCAGTGTCTTTAGCGTTACGAGTATAGGTAGATGCAGGTTGTTGACACAACATGGTAAGCCTCTATTTGACCATATGTTAATTGACTACTTGGTCTAATTGTAGAGAGATCAACCTGACTATTAAAATTGAAAGAACGAATCGGTGTGATAGGAAATAACTGATTTGAATGCGTTTTTGTTATTTTTTTGTGGCTTTTTTGTTTACATTGTGATCAGCTTCGCGCTACGTTACGTGATAACTAGCGCGACGGCCTAAGACAACACGCTAATCCCATAAGCGTGATCTAAATTTATCAAAAGCTCGATGAGATGCGAGTGTCATTCAGGTATTAGCACTTAGTGAAATGCACTTAGGTATAGCGGATTCAGTAAAGTGCGTATTATTTTGGCAAAAGACGACTATAGGGAGTGAAGATGATAAAGGTAACTGTGTTAGGGGCAGGCAGTATTGGCTGCTATGTTGCTGGATGTCTGCTGTCGTCGGGCGCTGTACCTAGTTACGTCAATAGCATAACGCTTATCGGGCGTGAACGGTTACAGCAAGATATTGCCAAGAACGGAATTAAAGTGACTGACTGGCAAGGGCGCAAGCAAATTGTAAACCCTGAACACGTCACTTTCGCTTTGGATAATAAAAGCCTAGAAGACGCTGACTACATTTTACTGTGCGTAAAAAGCCAAGATACCGCCCATGCTGCAAAAATGATCAAGCAGTGGGCCAAACCAAGTGCGATTGTTATTAGCTTGCAAAACGGGGTTTCTAACCCAAGCCGGCTTCGAAAGTATCTATCGCAGGAGGTTATTGCAGGCATGGTTCCTTTCAATGTGTTCTACAAAGGGCAGGGGCACTTTCATTGCGGTACGGAAGGAAACTTGGCACTCGAAGATCCGCAAGGGCTATGCAAACCGCTAATTAGTGGTTTAGAAAACGCATCGTTGCCGGTAACGGTTTATGAGGATATTGTCGCCGTGCAATATGGCAAGCTTATTATGAATTTGAATAACGCGGTGAATGCCTTATCGGGCGTCCCCTTGAAAAAACAATTAGGCGACAGGCAATACCGGCGGGTTATGGCACAGGTACTAAGTGAAGCGTTAGAGGTACTTAACGCTGAAGGCATTACCCCTGCAAGAACCGGAAAGGTCATCCCTCAACTAATGCCGACAATCATGAAACTGCCCAATTTTCTGTTCAACATAGTGGCAGCATCGACGCTCAAGATAGACCCCGAAGCTCGCTCATCCATGTATGAGGATTTACTGCTAGGAAGACGAACGGAAGTGGATTATCTCAATGGTGAAATTGTGAGGCTAGGGGAGAAAACTAAGATTCCTACTCCTGTTAATCGCCATATATTATCTTTGGTAAAACAGTCAGAGCACGCCAAATCGGGAAGCCCCCACTTAGCGGCTAACGCGCTTTTAGGCCAATAAACTAGCGGTTCAGCATTAAATATTACATTTTTATGTCATTTTTGTGTCAGTGCTCTTGAATCTTATACTAAAGTCTATATCCTGCGCGCAAATTTCCGTATTCTCAGTATGTTTTGCGTTTCAAATCTCAATTTTCATTATCTCTTTTTTTAGGGCTTTTCTTCACGTGGTGTCTACCGATTAAAGGTGCAGCCTCTGAAGAGTTGGCAACCTCAGATGTTGTACCTTCGGCGTATACAGGCAATCGCCTTAGCTATAAAAGTGACAACCAGCAGTTTTCTTTACGCGTTCGCGGGCGTATCCAGTTTCGCTACGCCAATCCAGGGGCTGGTCAACCTACGCAGCCCAGTGATTTCGACCACGTTGGTGGAAATCAATTCGGTGTTAACCGAGCGCGTATTAAGGTAGACGGACATATCGGCAAACCTTGGTTCACTTACGGTATCGAATATGACGCCGCCGATCAAAGAACATTGAATGCTACAGTGGCGTTTGAAAAGTATGACTCGCTAAGCGCAAAGCTTGGTCAATGGAAAGTCGAATACTCAAGAGAACGAAGCGTTAGTAGCGGAGGTCAACAAATGATGGACCGCTCGATAATCAATAGGATATTCACGCTAGACAGACAAATGGGCGTCTCACTCTACGGTCACATTAATAAAGGCGGTGCAGCTAACGTTAACTACTGGGCTGGTGTATTTAATGGATCGGGTCGCGGTGAATATAGTAACCACGATGGTGAAGCGATGTACTCAGGTCGCTTACAGTGGAATTTCTTAGGCGAGGAGGTTGGCTTTGATAACAGCGATATTAAACGTTCATCTACTCCGAAAGCCGCGATAGCTATCGCTGGGGCTAAGTTTAAAAGTCAATTCACGCGTTTCTCTTCATCTGGAGCAGGTAATTTGACCAACTTTGATGAAGGTGAGGCTGAAGGGCAGTACGATATTCGGCAATTTGTGATTGACGGCGCATACTTTTATCAAGGTTTTAACGCGCAGGCAGAATATCACGAAAAGGAAATCGTGGACGTAGCTAATGACAACATCAAAACAACATTGCGAGGATATTACGTTCAAGCAGGTTACTTTTTAAATGAGTCATTAAAGTGGTGGCCCAAGCCTTTAGAAATTGCTGTGCGCTATGCTACCTATTCACCTAATACTAGTGAGAAAGACGAAGAATTTTACGAAAAATCATTGGCCTTTAATTGGTTCTTTAAAGGTCATGACAACAAACTTACCGCGCAGGTAAGCAGAGTTTCTCTTGATCAGTTCTACAATGAAGTCGGCGATAGCACAATCTATTCACTTCAGTGGGATATAAGCTTTTAGCCTCGTGTATTAGCCAGCGGTGAGGTATCGACGTAAAGTGTCTACTAAGTGGGCTTTGTCAACGGGCTTACCGACATGAGCATTCATGCCAACGGCCAGACACTCGTCGATATCATGCTGCATTGCATTTGCAGTTAACGCAATAATAGGAGTATGCATCTTTAGCGTTTGCCGGATATGCCGTGTTGCACTTAACCCGTCGACTTCAGGCATTTGAACATCCATTAAGACTAAGTCGAATTGGTTATTGGCTACAGCATTTATTGCCTCCTGTCCGTTTGATACATGATGCAAGTCTAGGCTGAATTCTTCCAATAATGCTTTGATTACCTCTACGTTGATGTCGTTATCTTCTGCAAGCAAAACACGTTTCCCCGCCAGCGTGCATGGCAATTTGTCAGACGAGTCCGTTGAAGCGACATGCTCAACGTCAGAGGCAATAGCGAAGGTTATATCAAACGAAAACGTTGTTCCCTTATTTACTTCGCTTTCAACCGATAAAGAGGAGCCCATTAATTTAAGTAAGTTATTGGTAATATTAAGGCCTAACCCCGTTCCTCCGTATTTTCTAGCAATAGAACTTTCCGCCTGTGTAAAAGGCGTGAATAGCTTTGCCTGGTTTTCTTTAGAGATGCCTATGCCATTATCTTTTACCCAGCAATGAAGAACATAGTGGCTATCACATGCTTCAATTAAAGAGATTCCAATTTGTACAGAGCCTTCTTGAGAAAACTTAACAGCATTGCTAATTAAGTTAGCCATTATTTGCTTAAACCTAAGCTCATCGAACATCAATTCACTGCTAAGGTTTTCGTCAATATTGAGTTCGAGATGTAAATCTTTGCGCTGCGCTTGGTCTGAAAAAATATCTCTTAACGTGTGAATGCTCGATTTTATATCGTGAGGTCTAATGGCCAGGGTTAATTTACCGGCCTCTATTTTTGAAAAGTCTAGCAGGTCGTTGATAAGCTGCAGCAGCATTTCTGATGCGGTGACAATTTTTCGTGTAAGCGTTTTCGTTTGCAAATCAGAAGAGCGCTTATCTACCGTTTGTCCAAAGCCGATAATGGCGTTTAAAGGTGTACGGATTTCATGGCTGATATTAGAAATGAATTCCGACTTTAAACGGCTGTGTTGCTCGGCCTTTTCTTTGGCCGATAAGTAAAGCGCGTTTGCCTGTTTTGATTTTCTTAAAAGTATTAAAATGATGACAATGGTGACCATTGTCAAAGCAACTAAGATGGTCAAGAGTGTTGAGAAAAGTCTTTGAGTTCTCTGCGCTTCGTTTTTCAGGAGTAAGGCTTCTTCGAATGCCTTATTTTCATTTTCGAGTAAATTAGCCCGTTCTTTCTCTTGGGTAATTTGTTGAACCAGGTTAGCGCTTTCAATAAGTTCTAAATCCTCGTACTTCTTTGCTTGTAAATATGCTTCGTGAAATACCTCAAACTGTTCGAACGCTAATTTGTAGTTGCCTCTCGCTGCGGTGATATAAGCGGCGGTTTTTTCTAACTGCGCGCGCCACGTGGTTTGTTCATCTTCCCTATTTTCATCGTAAAGCTGGCGTGCAAGCTCTAGCGATTGATAGGCCTCATCTAACTCACCTAAAGTGAGGTGGGCCTCGGCTTTTAAGCGATAGATTTCACTATTGTAAAAAGATGAAGAAAGGGGATGCGTAAGCACTTTTTCAGAAAGCGCTATCGCAGATTTTAAATCTCCAGCACGATAATATGTCGTTGCTATCCCATAGATGGCTAGAAATTCTGAGTAATTAATATCTATTTCTTTATCGTGTTCAACGGCGCGCTCGAAGTAGATAATGGCTTTGTCGTAGTTACCTAAATTTCGGTATAAAATACCAATAGCATAAAGATTGTCGCTTTCTAAAATACGCTGATTGGCCGCTTGTGCGCCTTTAAGGGATTTCTCATAAAAGCGCAAGGCAAGGTCGAAAGCGCTAACTGACTGATAGTAATCAGCCACGATAGAATCATAGAGGGGCCTTAGGCGAGAAAGATCGTGGGTGATAAGCAAGTCATTGACGGCGTTAATAAGCTCTGCATTGGGAGCGAAAACCTGCCCTTCACTGTAAGTAAGAATCTGATAAATTAAGGCGTAGGCTTTAACGTCAGCAGGTATGGAGGGGGCAGAAATTATAGCGTCAAAACGGTTGTAAGCTTCGGTATAGTTTGCACTTATGCCATACATTCTCGCTATTCCTGCTGAGATTATGAGCCCGTCTCTGGAGTTATCTTCTAAACCTTGTAGTTCGCGTAAAACATTCTCATCCGGTCGCTGATGTATTAACAGTTGATAGCGAACATATAAGGCGGCGACCGCTCTTTTCTCGTCCACTTTTAACGACTCGGATAATAAAAGCGTTTCTAATTCATCAATTGCAGCGCCTATCGGCATAGGCGACGTTGTTTCTACTTGCAGCCTGATTTCGTTGACTCGGTCAGCTATCGATGCGTGAACATGAAATGCACCCAAACCTAATGCAAAAACGCATAAAAGTGTCGTATGAAAAAAACGGTTCAAAGTTAGGCGCCCCCATGCCAGAAGACTATCAATACTAAACGATTAAGGTAGTTTATAACTTAATCAATAAGTCTAAACTATTTGAAGGTAAGAAATCACTTCAAGGAGAAGAGAAAATGAATGAGAGCACTAAACTTAACTACGTAGAGTTTGCTTCATTAAATTTAGCCGCATCTAAAACGTTTTTTACGTCCGCGTTCGGTTGGTGCTTTACCGATTATGGTCGTGAATACAGTGCGTTTAGCAATGCCGGTTTGGATGGTGGGATTTTTGCTGCTGAGCAAGTGACGCAAGCGGAAAGCGGGGCGCCTTTGCTCGTGCTGTATGCCCCTAATATTTCTGACGCACAGCATAATGTTGAAAATGCGGGCGGTACAATTACTAAGCCGCTGTTTGATTTCCCTGGTGGTTGTCGCTTTCACTTTGTCGAGCCCGGCGGCAATGAGCTTGCTGTTTGGTCTGAGTCGGCGAAATAGACTCATCGACGTAGCTTAGTTTACAGGAATCTGTCTTACGCCACTAAAGGTCCAACGTCATCAACAAAAACGCCTTGCTTGTGTTCAATTCGCGTCGCAAGGCGTTTTAATTTTTAATAAATAGAAAACTAGCGACTAGTTTTGCTCAAGCACAATGCGCAACATCCTGCGAAGTGGCTCAGCAGCGCCCCATAAAAGCTGGTCACCCACGGTGAACGCAGAAATATATTCTGGCCCCATGTTGAGCTTACGAATACGGCCTACTGGAATAGACAGGGTACCGGTAACTTTCGCTGGCGTAAGTTCCTGCATGGTAGCATCACGGTCATCAGGAATAACTTTTACCCAATCGCTGTGCTTTGCAAGAATGCTTTCAATCTCGCTAACGGGTAAGTCTTTCTTTAGCTTAAGCGTAATTGCCTGGCTGTGACAGCGCATAGCACCTACACGCACGCAAATACCATCAATAGGTACTTCACTGCCTTGGATACCTAAAATCTTATTGGCTTCTGCTTGGGCTTTCCATTCTTCACGGCTTTGGCCTGAAGGAAGCTGAGAATCGATATACGGAATTAAGCTTCCGGCAAGTGGTACACCGAACTGTTCGCTTGGGTATTCTGAGCTTCGAATAAATTCAGATACTTGCTGATCGATATCCAATATAGCGGTAGCCGGATCTTCTACTTTGTCTTTAACATTGCTATGAATAGCGCCCATTTGGCTAATCAATTCACGCATGTGTTTAGCACCAGAGCCCGACGCCGCTTGGTAGGTCATCGGCGATGCCCACTCAACCAAGTCTTGCTCGAATAAGCCGCCTAGTGCCAATAGCATAAGTGACACGGTACAGTTACCGCCTACATAAGTGCGAATGCCCTTTTCAATGCCACTGTCTATTTCTTTGCGGTTTACTGGGTCTAGTACAATGACTGCATCGTCTTTCATGCGAAGGGCCGATGCTGCGTCAATCCAGTAGCCATTCCAGCCTGATGCCCGCAAGTCGTCGTAAACCGCTTTGGTATAGTCGCCGCCTTGGCAAGTAATAATAATATCTTGTTTAGAAAGCGCCTCGATGTCATGCGCATCTTCTAAAACACCTGCATCTTTGCCAGCAAAATTTGGTGCTGCAATACCCTTTTGAGAGGTAGTGAAAAAGGTGGGCTCAATGTGCGCGAAATCTTGCTCTTCTTGCATGCGCTGCATTAATACTGAGCCAACCATACCGCGCCAGCCCACTAAACCTACTTTTTGTTGTGACATTAAATTGA